>JAABUS010000679.1_pt1 | contig 84061 bp, 31 predicted proteins | sample 5560161 | NCBI WGS metagenome assembly JAABUS01 (sample SAMN10711885, study PRJNA513376) | rock metagenome | isolation source: Antarctica rocks | place: Antarctica: Victoria Land, Trio Nunatak nord | collected 2016-01-04
CAATGCCTCCACCATCTCCCTCGCCTCTCCATCCGCACCACCAGATCCGAAACAGCGCGCCCCTCTGCTTCGCTCTCGCTCAAACCGTGGCCCAGAACCCGCAACAGCACCACTCAGTCGGCCACGTCTCCAACCCCCGCCGCCTTCCCAAACAGAAGGCGACCGTACCGATGCCCTCTGGGCAGAAATGCAAGCCACGCTTGCTGAAGTCGAGCTCAGTGCCTTCAGCAGCACGCATGTCTTTGGGTCGGCGCATAGTGCGGCGCTTGAGGAGTTGAGGGAGGCGCAAATTGCGTTGGCGAAGGCATGGGGGAGGGGAGAGCATGAGGAAGAGGACGTGGCAGTGGCGCTGGATGCGGAGAAGGGGAAGGGAAAGGAAGAGGGGATGAAGGACGCAGGGGTAGAGGGGGGTGAGGAGGAGGAAAGTGATATCATTGAGGCGAGGAGACGGAGGGAGGCGAATGAGAGATTTTTTAGCAGAGTTGGTGAGGGCGTTGTTGATGTAGTGGGGAAGTTGGAAGAGGTCGCGAAGGCAATGGCGAAGGTTGAGAGGGAGAGTAGAGAGATTTGGAGTGGGAGTGATAGTGTGGATTCTGAATCTGTTGCTGCTTCATGATGAATAAAGAATCCTCGAAGAAGTTCCACAAAGCAATAAACGCCAAGCGTCCGGCAAACGCGTCGCTCTGACTAGAATCTACTGTTAGACTGATGGAGGTCTGTGCGCGACTATTTCAATTCACCCTTCGACCTACTTCACATGTGACCCGTGGATTACGCCTTCCACGAACGGGTCACCTCATTCGAAAGCACTACCACATTTGACCATCACCCCTATTCTAGTGCCATAAATTGATTGCATGTCTACCACTCCGATCAATCAAAGATCCAGGCATCAACGCCAACTCACAACAGCCCCGGCGATCGCTATGCCTCCCAAAGCTGAAGACCCCACAGCGCACATTGATAAGAAGAGTAGAATTAGCCGGTAAGGTATAAAGTTGCATGAATGTCCAGCTCTTTGACTAATGCTGTTCCTATTGATACAGCAAATCATTTGACAATATTGTTCATATCACAGTGGGCCCACAGAAGGTGGCGTTCAGCATTCACATGAGCTTGCTCTGTAATACATCCCCATATTTTCGAGCTGCCTTCAAAGGCGGATTCTATGAGGGTGCAAGCCGGACCCTGGAGCTACCTGAAGAGGACGTAGACGTGTTCGAGCATTTTCAATTGTGGCTCTACTCTGGCAGCATACTTGAAAAGCATGAGCAGGCAAAGGATATCATTTGGGATGTACTCATCGCTCTTTGGATCTTTGGGGAGTCGCGTGGTATACCCGAGCTTCAGAATACTGCCATGGACACTCTGATCGATAAGACCTGGGAGATGCATACCCTCAAAACCCACGTGCTACCTGTCATCTACGAAAGCACGCCTGACAAATCCGCTTTACGACAGTTTCACATCGATTGGATGACACACAAAGCAAACTTGACGCAATGGTTAAATGTACCAGAAGGCCCAGGGAAAGATTGCTATCCAAAACAATTCCTCTTTGACTTATCCATGTCGTTGTATGAGAGGAGTAGAGGCACAAAACCTGTCGTTACAGACTTCAGGACTGTGCGTTCAAACTATCATGTCAAAGCTTTGCCCGAGAACCCGAACGGCCAAGCTACTATTACAAAACAAGGAGTAAGTCCGCTTCTGTGACTCTAGTATCCATCTTCTCCCCCCTTCCAAGGTAGCTAACAGGTGCACTCATTATATAGACATGAGTAGGAGTCGAGCGATGCGCGGCACGTTGAACAACGGGAGAGGAGTGAATATTAGGGCTTGCATGGTTGGGAAGTAGACGCTATGAAGTTAGGCAGAATTGCAGGAAGAGCATGGCAGGAGGTTTGACAATCAAGGAGCTTTGAAAAAGAAATCAGCAGATCACTGGTACGTGGCAGATCACTGGTACATGGACTTGCCTACTCCATTTATGAGCTTTATATTAAGAGTATGTGTGTATCTATCGTCGTCTCTCGGATGATAGCTTCTAGATCTTCACCAATGTTCGATTCAATGACTCTTAGCTCTTAATACAAAGCTTTGATTGATATCTCATTCATCAGCCTCGCGCCAGCATCGTTCGACTAAAAACATCAGGACTACATCACCTTCAGCGACGGTCGAGGTACATGCAGCTTAGTCTTGACTTCCGTTGCAAACACCGGTCCCTTAAGTATGACTTTACTACTTATTCCAATCGCGACCCCTCTTTGTTTCAATACGGTAGCACCATCAGATCAAGGGAGAGGTACGCTGAAGACCTCCGAGAGTGTTGTATTGGAGTTTATGCCTCCCCCGAGACCAGCGACACCCAACTGGCAAATACTCAATCTATCAAGACGAGCATTCTTAGCCCAAATATGGTCTTTACATTGTGCTCTAAGTCGACTGGCATCACTAGTGCGAAAGGACTCTCTTCTACGACCACACCGCCCGTCGAGAGAAGTGATCCATCGATCTGTCCGTTATCCGTCTTGCTAAAAGCAGAATTGAGTTTTCATGAAAGCGACCGAGTCAACTGAAGGGAAGTAGCTAAAGTCGTCATCAAAAGGACCCTCTGTATACTTCGAAAGACAGCCTCTAGAGTGCAAGGCAGGAGCTATTTTGTGATGCAAGATACCGAATCGATCTGAGGCATCGGATACTGTGAGGCAATGTCGTTTTTTCTGCTTCGAAACCAGGTCTGAGGCAGCCCAAGCCACAGATCGTAATGGTCATTAAGATAGCCTTCGCCTACAAATTTCAAGATATTAAAGCGCTTTCTCTAAGCGTATCAGCTCTGTCTAGTATGTCATTCTACCTGAGTGTCCGTTAATTTTGGCAAAAAGCCCCTGTGTATCAAGATTACGCGGGAAATTCGTGGCGGTAGCAGAGCGTCGCGGAGTATCCAGGGGCAACCAAATCCACCCCGATAATGGTAAATGAAAGATTTTAAGAGATCGATAGCTCCTCGAGGCCGCGAAATCGGCGTGAAAAGTCGGATGCAAATGAAGTGTGTGAGATCAAATTTCTGCGCAATGCTCACGAGTTATTTCGGACGCGATATGCTATGAATATACAGAGTGAGAGCTAATAGAGTCAGGTATCTAATGTCTGTGAAAACAACAGAGGCATTAAAGGTTGTTGTGGGATCGAAGGAGGTGGGAAATGAATCTGCGACCTATATATCTTGAATCAACCTCTCTAGCCCAGATCCCAGATCAGGGTCTGCGCAGAGGCCATTAGGCTGACAACAGTTAGTCAGCTCGAGCCGCTGGTACATATTCCAAGAAACGCTGCATTGCCTCGATTGCTTCGAGGTTCATTGAAGCTAACCGAACTCAGCGTAGCTCGCTGTGCCAGGCCGAGGCTGCGCAAGGGCCTTATCGATAAGCATTCGGTTTCGACGTGGGGTGTTGGAGCTTGGACATTCTACTATCTTATTTCATATATGATTGAATCTGTCTTACTACTTCACAACATCTTCTAACGATCAACCCCTGCCTTCCTCTGTTCCGAAGTCATCTGAAATACAGCAGCTCGCAGACGATGGCTCAGCAGACTCAGATGGAACCGAAGGCTGCCCAGCAAGTTCGCGAATCATCGCAAATATACACTATGCTTCAGGGTGTCCTTCAAGCTCGAATAGCACCACTTGTGTCCCTCCGAAGAAGCATCAGTGACTATAGCCTCGGTTCACGAAGACAGGTTACCACCCTGGTTATGCACGGTCATTCCGAGAGTGAAAATCTTGAGCTGGTCCAGAAAAAGTCGATTCAAGTTCCACTAGATAGAAAAGATATGGGAAAGAGATATGCGCGCCATGGTAAGATCAGGCAGGCCGGTTTCTGAAGGCACTCATAATTACTCGTTTAGGATCCGACCTCCTCCAAGCCGCACTTGCAGAATTTCAATTCCAAGATCCCCAAAGGCAGGAGTTCTCCCGTCAGCTCTACATAAATGCTGCCTCATACGTACTTCAAGACCTTCCACCAGACCTTAATGAACAAGAAGTCGCACAGCTTCGGAGAGCTTTACCAAACCAGGTTGAACAGACTTGTTCCACCGAGGCCACCCGGACTCAACCTCAAAAACCTTCTATCCTACATCGTGGAGTCGCAACCTCAATACTAGTTCTATGCATCCTCCTCCGCATAGCTCTTCCGTACATAAAATATTTCCTTGCGCTAGCATACAACTACGAAAGGACACATCACGTCGCTGAGAAAGCGCTTGCTATGAGCATGGATACTGCCGACTCGTTTGGGAAAAGAAGCATTGAAACCGCGGGAGTGGCCATGGACAACGAACTCATCATGAGCACCGTTACATACTGTGTGGAAGGGATATGCGGTGGACTGAATGAAGGCTTGGGCCAAGGCATGAAAGCCATCGAGGCCAAGGAGGAACCATGAAAAATCCATCTAAGCGCTTTCAAGTCCGGGTCTCATGGACATGCTCAGTCTAGGACTATCAACGATTCGACCCATCTTCCGAGAATCAGAAAAATTCTTAAGGAACTCTCCACACCTCTTACATCAAGTCGCGGTAGCCCGGACCCGAGAAGAGACTGGTTCTAGGCTTTGTAGTCCTCTTCAAGGGACCTCTATCTTTGGTCTGTGGTGCCTGATAGGATCTTATCAAAGTGAATCATAAAGGATTTGGCTTCTAGGATCGATCATTACAATAAATAGAGACGACAAGATGTACGATGGCCATTTTTGCTATTTATGAATTCTCAATATTACGCTTGCGACCATAAAACTAGAATATGAGCTAGATAGATAATGGGAATTATCACACGATTATTTAACGATGTTGTCCTCTGTCAAGGAGAACATAGACCTGGAGCAAAAACACCAATGCATCAATCGCGAACTCTCAAAGTCTCCGTTAGGTTGTGCTCACCCTCTCATATTCTGGAAAAACCCGTTGCATCACGTTGAAGGAAAAGAGCCGTCTGTCTTCAATCGATCATAGCTCACTTATAGCCAGTAGATCGTCCCATCATAGAAGGGCCCAAGACTATTAGCATTCCGCAGACTTAAGCCTCCGCTTAAGGTAAGGAGAGGTTCGGCATTTGGATGGAGCCGAATCACATATCAGGTCTGACACAATTTTGGGGATGTCAGCCAACAAGCCGTTTTCCGATATACCAAAGAGATTTGGAACGGCAGAAAAGATCGAATTGGACATGTTCTTTCCCTGAGGACGGCGGTGATCTCTTAGCGCTACTAAACCTGGGGAGGATAGGCAAAAATCCATCACCAAACAACAAGAATAATCAAAGTTCATGAGAATATTCAGGAGCATCAGGCATTGTTTCAGTTCTCCGACACGCGGACGATTTCAATGGCATCTTCCTGATCGAGGATTTTGAGCAAGCGGGCGCAAGATAAATCTTTGCATTGAGCAGTAAGATAGGCATTCAAGCCCATTTCAGAGCAAAAGATTACATAACAACGGCTCATCTTGAGCGCTCATAGGGAGGCTCTCGGCGCCTGGTGAGTTTTATTTTGTGCCAACGTTGCTTAGGGCCGCCATTTTCAACATGAATACAGACACAGCTTGGGACTGATACAGAAGAGACGGTACCTCTAGCAAACTATAGACTAGTATATTCGCCTCGGGTTTGAGTGATTTGAGGTCTTGCATGAGAAGGGTGAATGTGATGTTGAATGAGCGTGGGGGCGACGCTCTTGCCAAAATAGTGGTCAATGAGGGGTCCTCCCAAGCGAAGCCCTAACGGGCCACCAAGAGTGGGGGCGAAAACTATTTTGGCATGGGCGTGACGGGGTCATATCCGCAACGCCGAAGTCCAAAGTCAATTCGGGCCCCGACATCTTCAACGTCACAGCGCGCAAGACTCTCCACTGTTGATTTTAGCTATTCATGCCCCTTTTCACAGCGATGTCTTCCTCTTCCTCTACTCCCTCAATATCTTCAGCTGAGGAGGTCAAACATGAAGTTGTCGAGGCTTCAAAGCAAACGCTCTCAAGCTTCCGATCCCTTGCTGCTGGAGGCGTGGGCGGAGTATGTGCGGTTATAGTCGGACACCCGTTTGATCTGGTCAAAGTTCGAATGCAGACTGCGGAGAAGGGAGTATATACTGGGGCTATCGATGTCGTCAAGAAGACTGTTGCTCGGGAAGGAATGCGGAAAGTACGTAGGGTGAGGGGAAAGGTGGAAGGGCGGTGCTGAGTCTTTTCTTCTAGGGACTCTATGCAGGTGTATCAGCGCCGCTGGTGGGCGTGACACCTATGTGTAAGAAATCATCGCTCATGGTCTCTACGCACTGACTGACATCTTATCAACAGTCGCCATCAGCTTTTGGGTCTGCTTCATGTCAACACCTGACCTTGCGAAAAGTACTGAACGGTTTCGCAGGGTTACGACGTTGGTCAGAAACTTGTTCGCGCCTTTACTCCCGGTATGAACGATAAAACACCCTTTACGATCGGCCAGACTTCGACAGCGGGTTTCTTTAGTGCCATACCCATGACCTTAATAACTGCACCCTTCGAGCGCGTCAAAGTCCTCCTGCAAATACAAGGCCAAAAAGCGCTTAAGCCCGGCGAGAAGCCCAAGTACTCAGGTGGCCTGGACGTGGTCAAGCAGCTCTACAAAGAAGGTGGCATACGGTCCGTCTTCAGAGGGTCAGCTATGACGTTAGCAAGAGACGGCCCAGGCAGCGCAGCCTACTTTGCAAGCTACGAATACGTAAAGAGGAAGCTAACACCGAAAGATGGAAATGGGAACCCGAGTGGTGAGCTGAGTCTGACAGCTGTAATGGTCGCCGGTGGTTCAGCGGGTGTGGCAATGTGGATCCCTGTGTTTCCAATCGACACGATAAAGAGTCGGCTGCAGAGTGCTGAAGGACGACCAACGATCGGTGGTACAATAAGAGGACTTTACGCAAATGGAGGCCTCAAAGCGTTCTTCCCAGGTATGGGGCCGGCCATGGCAAGAGCGGTACCTGCGAATGCCGCGACGTTCTTGGGAGTTGAATTGGCACACAAGGCTATGAACAAGACCTTTGGTTAGAGCCTTTGGAAATTCAAGCTAAGGTCAACGCATGTATATATTAGGAGTAGGGGCGTCGGTGGATGCTACATTCGATAAGATGAGTATAATGGATACAGTTGTGTACGCTTACTCGTAGCATCATCCTCTTTCTCAAAGAACGAATGCGTAATATTGCTTATTGAACAAGGCTATTACATCCCAGCTTTAAGGGTTAGGGTTAGGCGGAACTATACCGCATCCCCAACGCCTCGGTATTTCGAAAACTCTCTGAGCTCTCTTCTTCTCCTCCTCTTCATCAACAATCATCTCCACCATGATTTTGCAGACTTCAAAGCGGTTATACTCACAGCAGACAATGAGCCGTCCAGTACAGCGCGTCGCTCAAGTGAGGCGGCATCTCAGCACTTCCCCCATTGCAAGAGGGGAGATCCGAGATGCTTACATCCTCAGCGCTGCTCGTACTCCTGTTGGCAAAGTAGATGTTTTTGGCACTCTTGTCAGGATTACCCAGCTAACACAGTCTAGTTTAATGGCTCGTTAGTACCGGTCCCGGCCACAGAACTCGGGGCAACCGCAATCAAGGCTGCCCTGACGAAATCCGGTGTCCCGGCCGACAAAATCACGGATGTCTATATGGGTAATGTTCTCCAAGCAGCAGTAGGACAGTCGCCTGCTCGCCAAGCTTCAATACTGGCAGGACTCTCCCCTACTGTCGACGCCATCACAATCAACAAAGTATGCGCGTCAGGCTTGAAGGCCGTGGTATTCGCAGCACAGAACATACAGTTGGGTTTGTCAGAAGCACAGATTGCTGGTGGTATGGAAAACATGAGTCGCGTACCATATTATATGCCCAGAGCGAACCAACACCCACCGTTCGGCACAATCAAAATGGAGGATGGACTGATTAAGGACGGGCTATGGGATGTGTATAATCAAGTCCACATGGGCAACTGTGCAGAAGAGACAGCTAAGAAATATGACATCAGCAGAGAAGAACAGGACGAGTACGCGATAGCAAGTTTCAAAAGAGCACAGAAAGCCTGGGGCGACGGCAAATTCCAGGACGAAATAGCACCAGTCACTATTAAAGGGAAGAAAGGCGAGACGGTCATCTCGGAAGACGAAGGGTATAAAAATCTAAGGGAAGACAAGGTGCCAACGCTGAAGCCTGCGTTTGTAAAAGATGGCGGAACAGTCACTGCAGCCAACTCGTCCACTTTCAATGATGGTGCTTCCGCGCTTGTGCTTGGAAGCAAGGACGTCGCAATGGAGTACGGCTCTGGAAGCCGTGTGCTGGCGCGTATCGTCTCGTCTGCAGACGCTGCAGTAGATCCTATGGACTTCCCAGTCGCACCAGCAAAGGCCGTACCTATTGCATTAGAAAGGGCTGGGATAACCAAAGATCAAGTTGCTATCTGGGAATTCAACGAAGCGTTCGCAGCCGTCGTTAAAGCGAATCAAAAAATTCTCGACCTCGACTCTGGAAACGTAAATCCGCTTGGGGGGGCCATCTCCCTTGGGCACGCTCTCGGCAGCTCTGGCTCTCGAATATTGACCACACTGCTACATCAATTGAAGCCTGGAGAATACGGCGTCGCAGCGATATGTAATGGTGGAGGGGCAGCGACTGCCATGGTCGTGCAAAGAATAGAGCAGGTTTGATGCTATTCAACGCCTTTCTCATACACTCTTTGTAAATATACTTGAAATTCCCAGGCAGCTTAAGACATCAAACCAGCACACCTCCTTGGCGATCCTTTTCGGGAAAAGCATTGCGAGGCCTCTGCTCAGCCACGAATCCGTGGGACCTTGTCATTGGGAGCGGACTTGGCACGATGGATTTGTATTTCGATGACTTCCATTCTTTTGCCTTTTCATTACTGGCTTCATGGCGTGGGTTCTATTCTTCTTATATCAAAATTCTGTGCTGGGATCCGAGCAGGCTTCGACACGATCAATTTTCAGCCTCCCGGGTGTTAGGAACCGCTGCGGGCTCATCTGTCTAGAAGAAATGTGCCGAAGGATCTTCACCCATGCAACCACGCCGCACATCGATTTCCGTTCTAGGGCTGCTCGCCAATGGGAGTCTCACACTCCTAGCCTGTCGCAGCCTTTCAGAAAATCGGGCTCTACCAACAACAAGGGTGGCCCGACCCGACCGTTGTCAGGATGAAGAACCTCTGAAGAAAACATCTCTCAGAGTGCGTGTTGACTATGAGCAGCAATACCCGGAGTAGCAGCAACAACCCTCACCGTGGTTGCGTCCTAGACAACAACGAGACCTCCTGCGCCACTTAGAACCATCTTCACTTCTCTGTCGACATGCCTGGACATAGTCACGTACGATGGCACTTCATTTTGGCAGAACGGCATTAGGCAAACTGCTGATGCGGGTTGCTATCCCTCAGGCTTCTATAAAATCTACAACAGCTACTATACCCCAGGCATACGTCCCCAGCCATGGACCAGCGTTGGACAGGTCCCTCACAAATCAGGCCTCGACGCCATGTGCTGCCCATCGTTCGTTCCTTCAAGGCGACGGTCAAATTACGCAATTCGCTACCATCTATCCCCAACCCCTACCACCTCTTCACTACCGACTAAGGTATCCTTCAAAACGTCTGCGCGAGCCTCATCGCCACAGACCTGAGCAATGTCTGGTCAACATCGACACATGCCGCTGGACCTTTGCCCAATGTTCATCCTCTCACTGCAATCACAAAAACAAGTACTAGCAACACAGTCTGGGCGGATGTAATACAAGTCCAATGGCAATCGAGTGATAAGAAGATCATAAGCCTCTTATCTCCGACAAACCGTGCGATGGCTCCCTCATCAAAGGCGTCAAAGGCCGTCGCATCTAAGACCCCAGCAGTCGCTTTGTCCACCTCAACTGTTATACTGGACTCTGGTCCTGGGTCAAGCAGCTGTGGCTCTCCACAGGCGCAAAGGCAGGAATAGGGATAGGTGTAGCTCTAGGCATCATCGCTTTAGCTGTCCTGGCCTTCTCGCTGTTCATGTGGAAGGAGAACAAGAGGAGATACGCCGCATCAAAGAGGGAGGCTTTCATGAGATGTCAGGTGACTATCATGTACAGAATGCACCTGTGGAGGTGGATGCGAGGAGCGTGAATGAGCTGCCTGGAGGTGAGACGCGGGCGGAAATGGATCCCAAATGCCTTCAGAACGGAGGGGTTCACGTTATCGACAGGGGGGACTACACCGAGGCACAGTCAGAGGAATTCGTCATGAAACTTGGTCGGGTTTTTGTTGCGACATCAACAGCAAGCGAGCGAGCATTAAGCGGTGTTGAAGCGTGGTGAGCATCAGCGTTGCAACTTTACTTTGGTATTGTTTTCTTTTCATACCATTTTGATTTACTATAAAGCATCCGCATCTCTACGTTCCCAATCCTTCATGAACCTTCTTTGCGATTCTTATTTTCACTGTTTCTGGATTTCTTGCCGAAATCGAGCAGTGAAGGTTCCAGTATATCGCCGTGGTGGATCTCGCTCATCTCCGCAATTCACGCCCTTAAAGATCTTCATTCAGTATCTTGAAGCATAAATTGCCCTCTTTTCTTCTTCTCTAAAATTTTTCCTCACATGTTTCCACCTACATGGAACAACACTTACACATACATACATACATGAATTGTTTCTGAGTCCTACCATCCAATATTCCATCTTATGCTCCAGTCCGTCTTGTGGACGAATTCGTGTTATCCTGGTTGATAGTCAGTATGCCCTAGATGCAATGGAGGGCAGTCTTCAATTAACCTCAGGCATGTCTGGTCAGGGGGTTACTCCGAGTAGAGAGGTTGTTGCCGGCGTTTATCCCAAATTGACTGCGGTCTGACAGCGAATTATGGCAGCAGGCCACTACTACGGTCTCATTCCACCTCAGCATGGAAGCATGAGCAGGACTTGGCCAGCTTGCTAGCGCTCTCTCCGTAATATGGGCTGCGGTTTGACTGCCCGATACTCAACATTAGGATTTTTTGTCGATCTACCAACAGCAAGACTTAGCGTCGCTGTCTTGAGCTCCAATGGGACGCTCTATAAACGCCCTATGTCTGAGGGCATAGTACGAATTGAAGTGAACATACTTTTACATATACACTACAGAATTCAAGAATTCGAAGGAAAAACAACACATTATAGATGGGTCTACTCGCAGCAAGCGTTGGTAGCTTTTTTCATTTCCTAAATTACTCCGCACCTTTTGCTCCTTCTGCTCCTTCTCGGCTTTCTATCGACGTTTCACTCTGCCGCTGAAGCAAGGTGAAGCACCATCGAATTGCAATGGAGTATTTCCACAACCAAAAGCTCTACCGTGATTTTGAGGGCGCTTTCAACTGGAGAAGGTCGAGAGCGTCACATACTTCTAAATCTCGTATCCCAATTCTATCATGTATTGATGCCTTCGATTTATGGCGCAATATATACCGAGTGATGATGGGTATTTATGTGAAGATGATTGGCATGAGTTAGCGTGAGGGCAAGTGGCCGGTGCAATGACCAGAAGAATACGTTCGTTAATTATGTATATTCAGACATCAGATTCGAAAATGCCTATACATATTCACCACATCCTTCGCGGGGGAGATGAAGAAAAACTTGGAACACTCAGGCTTTGGCTCTTCGTTGGCAGACACAGGATGCGGCAAGAGTTTGGTGACCAAAGACAATAGAGCCGACCCCACCTTTCATACTGATTGTCCTGAATGCGCAGTGTGATTACAGGATCGAGCTACGGTACCCGGGCTTGCTAGTCGATCTCTTTGTTCTACGGCACTGCGAACCTTGATCGATTCACGCCTGGGCCAAGTCACACTTCCAATTCGTCACTACATTCGCCAAGCGGATGCTGGCTTCACTAGAACACTGCATATCCCAGAGTACGAGAAGGATTCATCTGCCTGAAATGTTATACGTCAGCTCTTGGTATCTCTGTCGTAAGGGATGGAAACTGTTCATCATGATTATCATGATTAAGTATAGAGTGGCATTTGTTGGCCTTGCATGAAGTTGGCTGGAGCAGCATTATATTTCGTGGCTATCGAGGAAGGAGCACACCAATTTTGGACGAACAAAATTCTCAGATACTTCAACGTCGTGTGGGAATCGTCACAACGACCATCTTTTCCTACTTATCATGTACACGCGAACTCCTCATCGAGGACCGCCAGAAATCGAAGTCCAAGTCACCGAAAGTGCATTAATATCTATCTTCTAAAGCGCCTTTCAAGATCCTTTTCACTGCGCCTCTCAGAGTCAACGATTTTCTCCTTCACTTTCAATGTATCACTCAAGCCAACAGCTGGTATCCTATACTCAAAAGAGTTTTGACATTTTTTTCGCAAGGACATAGAGCATAGCACGTCGAAAATGGATATAATAGGTTTGTACTTGTTTGTTCCACGCTTTAGCGAATTTAGTACTGCCTGCATCCACATATCGCAATGTACACCAATGAACTACACTACCAAGTCTTGCCTCTGGTCCCTGTTGAAGCACCCAACTGATCGAACTCAGTGATGATGATTTTTCGGCGCGATTCTAGTGCTTCCTACGCCAATTCATTTCACGAATTTCATTTAATTAAGACGATCATCTCTTGACGGTAACGGGAGTCAAGTACCACAAGAAGAAAGATAATCAAGCACCTCTTCGAGCGGGTGAATTCAATTGCTAGGACTCGTGGTCCTCGAGTCCCTAAATGGAGTCATGTCAATAATGCTTTGGACCAACTGCTAGTAGACCCAGGCCTGACGATATTGCGGATGAAATGGTTCGGGATGAGTCGTGTATGTTCTTGGACATGGAACCCTATGGCCGAGCCTGGCTCACAGGCTCTGACTCCGACCTATCAGACCGACCGTAAGGTGCATGCAGTGGGGTGAGCGTTAATTTCTTATCTTTGCGCTGGCTTTGCATGCAGTGCCTGCAGAATACCATGAGCCCGATATCCCAGAAGTGCCCAATGTGGAGCAGCCTACAGGGCCAGCAGTCGACGACGATATGACTTCTGCCTCCAGCAGTGACGAATCTCTCTTCACCTTCTACTTCGGGCGTCCACGTCAACGCCGTACGCCATCACCAACCACTCCTAGCAGTCCCCGACCGCATACAGCTCCAGAGTAGAGGCATCCGAGTATTCAAAGCAAGCGACTTTGCAGAGTCTTTCAGGGAATAGATTGGCGAGTTCCTAGAATCCCTGAGATTCAATGCTCTCCTCAATAACTGCTATGCGCCTGAGATTCAGCTTTGAAGGCATTATATCAACAACATCCTTGATTGGGTCGCGGATGAAAGGGAGACTTGGCCGGAGGAATGATGGAGCCGAGTGTGCACGTATCTTTCTTTACGCTTTTGTAATTGTATAATTTACCTTACCTTCATACCAATTTCTATCATTGTCAGCGTGGCCTTAAAATATCCTCTCTCACCTACAAAAAAAGGAAACCGTCATGGGCTGTTGGAGCAATTCCCAAGTTTAGATATAGGCTCTTCAACCAACTCATCTGCAGAGGTGAAAAAATCGAAGTCTGTCCCAAAGGACAGCTTTGCTCGCGGTTGGTCACCATCCTCGTCGTCTCATTACGAGAAAGCACCTTCATCTATGACGTAAGACTTCTAGCCCTCGCCTTTGGATTCTATTATCGTTGCGTTGATTTGCTGCTGACTATAGCACAAATGTATGGTGACTTAGGGCCCATTCATATATAGACCCCGTTCTTTCCCTCTTGTTCACAGTGTTTTTTCTTCAATCTTTCTACAGACTCGACATATACGTGCAATTTGCCTAAGATGACTATATTCCGAATAGGCTAACGTTGGATTCGCGAGCGTGGCCGTTATCCTTGCAGACCATGTCAATCCTTCATCCTTATTTCCATGAATTCTATGTGCTCGGTGCTCAACTTCCGACACATTTCACACCGATATGTTCTCTACATCATGTCTCTAGGCTTGTGTGGAAATCGGGAAATAATTTGAGTGATTGCTTTAACCATGGACGTCTCTACGAAAACGGCTTCAGAGCGGCCAGCTCTTGGACCAATTGCGGCCACGAATGGAAATGCAGCAGCTACAACAGCTGGCATCAGCACTAATGATACAAATGCAGCCTCCGAGCTAGCCAGGTTTGACGCGACGATTAACGTGATGCTCTTACATCAGGAGCTAAGGTGGCAGATTGGGATGACATCTTACTTCACGAGGGGATAGAAGCAGAGGTCGCTTTTGCCGAAGAACGCTGGAGTTCCTTACGATCGAACTGAGGGGGCTTATAGGGCACCTCCCAAGACAGTCCAAGGACCAAACCCTCTTTCCAGATATTGGAAACCTGCAGAGCTTCTCCCTAGCGAATCACCTACATCTCCACGGACGAAAGAAGCTCGTCAATTTCTCCACACGAGACTGAAAGGGGGGCGAAGGGGAAAGGCAAAAGAGTGGCATCGAACAATGACCCGGATGGGGTTTAGCATGAGAGCTGAGAAGAAGGGAAACCATCAGCGCCCTTCCTCTTTTCCACCGTCCCAGTATGGACCAGTCTCCAAAGCCTCAGCAAGCTGCAGCATGTGTCCGACCACGCCATCTTTTCTTCATACGTCAGAAAGATCATTTTCGGCCTCCTCTGCTGAATATAGTACTGGTTGACCTATTTAGCCACTATTATTCGAAGATCATGGCGCTCATCACATGTAAGTGCATCATAGATGAGCGCGCGAGATGGAATCTTTATGACGGCAGCCTTGCCCACCCCAGAGGTCGCTCAGCGAGCCCTGCTCGGGCTTGAGATCGCTCAAGTAGTCCTAAAGAAGAACGTCTTCGAGACTCAAGACATCGATCTTGTTGAATTTACGAGGCGCTTTTTCGCTGTCAATGAGAGTAAAGAAGAAATCTGGATCAATTTGCCTAAGAAGGAGAAGGAGGAGAAGAAGATAGAGGAGAAGAAGACGGAGGGAGAGTCTCATGATACGATGATGGAGTTTATCGACACACATCCGCTTTTGGACCGTCAACAAGAGTATACGCCGCGGGACCAAGCTGAGCACCTGGACTCTTTCGCGGGCGCCCCTGACAGGACTTGAGAGTATAGGGGACCGTTGACTCTTTCGATGGGTAAGAGGAGAGTTCGCGCTCTCCCCCTCTGCCACCAACAATGAGCTTGCACCTCTCCGTGGTGCTGGTGATCAACTCGCTCTTATTTCAACAAATAACAAGTGAGGCTAAGACAAGGCGGTGTAACACTTTGATGTGCTGTGCTGGAACAGTCTCCCATTCCTACACCAGTCTTCCACTTCGTGGCTGTCCCTTCGATTGTGCCAAGCACAGCTATGAGCCCTGTTTCAAGCGAAACGCAGTCACTTAGATCGTTCTAGACCCTTTTCCCTGTGTCCATTGCCTTTTGTGCCGCCACGAACTTAGAAATCCTACCACGATCCAGGCATTATCTTGTGGAATGGAGCCCGTCACCACCAACAAAGTTAAGTTTGAGACATCTTCGAGCTCGCTGCACTCGCAGTGCTGCATGACAGCGATTTTCCCGATTTTTGGTTGGCGACGGTTGACCGTTCAATTGACCCAAACATTGCTCGCTGGAGGCAATCAGAAGGAGCTAGGCGCGTTGTGCAGTTGACTTGTTAGCGTTACCAGTAATTGGTATTTCTGGAAGAATGGGAGCAAGTGGAGACAAAGCAGGTGGAGAGTAACGCGGAGACAGAGGCAGCTTAGGTTCATCAAAATTTGGAGTTTCGTCACAAGGTACACTTTCGCGTCTGACAAGGATCCATCGGTCAGCGCATTATATACGCCATTTGCGGCTTCGAGCGCCCTTGGAGCCATAAAGCTGCAAATGAACGAAGCACGCTGTTCAAAGAATACTTCGAGTCATAAGAGAAACAGGGCTGCCCAGCTACTCGCCCTCAATTCACCGATCTTCGCGTTGATCAACGCCTTGTCGTCGAATTAGCCCGAGTCTTGGATATCGGTTCTTACCAGGGTGAATAACGATACCCCCGGAAGCATTAATTTAGGCCTTGCCCAATTGGCTTTTATATATTCCGTGAACCCGTCCGTTCCATCCTCTGGTGTGATTTGATGCCGAAAGCGGGAAATCAGACGGACTGAGCGCATTTATGCATCGCAGGATACTTTGTTCGGAGACTCCAGCGGCGGGCTATGGCTATGGCACGAAGTCTCAGGTTTTTGGACTGGACTGACAGCAGAGATCTTCACGACGGGGTGTTCAAAGCAGGAGGTCAGGGCCAACCTGGACGCAGCAGGTTTGACAGAATAGGAAGAGGTGAGGCGAAGTCATGTAGATAGAGCGATACTTTAGAAGAAGCGAGCGTTTTTCAGCTCTTGCTAGAGAGATTACAGAACAGAAGGCGTGATCATAGAGCAAATCCCCACCGGAAATTTCAGTTTCAGGAGCATTGAATGCCAGGTGTAAGGTTGAATTAGAGTGGAAGAGGTATCTTCCATAGCCAGTCTTGAGCAGACATCAAATCAAATTCATGGGAAGTGCTCAAGGAAGTTAGCATTTGATGATGTTGATGAGCGCCGATGTCACCGGGTTTGGAGAGTTGTATCATCCAAGTGATCAATGTATGATTCCCTGCGTATTAATTTTGCTCTATTTTCCTTTTCGTGTCGACTTGGCAGGTCTGTGCTCGGACGAATATTTACCTATAGATCCACTGTCATCATATTCCCATGCAGTGTATGCGCAGCGGTAAGCCGCTGTCGGTATCGAATCAGATTCGAATGCGAGCCCCCTTCACCTGATCTTCCCCGCTTTGCCTGATTCATAGATATTTGCTCTTTTCGCCGTTGTTAGTCCTGAACTCTGCAATCTCAACGCCTACTTACTGTTGTCGATTGCACTGGACCCTAACAACCATAGTTGAAGACTCTGAATCAAGATGCACAAATCAACTCAAATTCTATCGCTCCTTGTCCCTTTGGTAGGCCCAATGCTTAAATTGGAATTCACTAACTCACGAGGATGCAGCTCTTGCTTGGCCTTGTTGCCACCGCAGTGTATGTCGACGTTTTTTGTCGCTATTCAATCAGGCTGACCAGAATTAGGATCGCCTTTTACAGGATTCGAGCCAACGGGCTACCCATCTCCATAGTCACCGCCACGGCAACCATGATCTTACCTGTCCTCACAGGCGCTGGTCTTCAGAGAGCCCACCGGCTGGCCTCGTCCTCCAATCAATATCTCGCCAGTGCCAAACCCTCGGTCTCATGGTCAATTTTGGTGGCGTTCATGCTGCTCATTATCTATGATACCGCGATTGCGACCCTAGCATTGACTCATATGGCACCACCGAACGATCTAATTTGCCCTCTCAAACGCCGATGGAGCCAGCTTTTTTCAAGCAAGAACGCGGCGATCATTCGGACGATTCAAGAACGGCATCAATGCTGCGGCTTTCGCAGCGTACAAGATATGCCCTGGCCTTTCCCTGATCCAAGTCATACTCCTCGTTCGTGTGCCCAAACTTTTGGTCGTGAGCGAGGCTGCCTTGGAGGGTGGAGACAAGATCAGCAGATCACGGCTGGCTTGATGCTCCTGGTAGCGGTCATGGTCTTTGTGCTGAAGGTGAGCAACATAACGAGTCCAAATGAAGCCCGCCTGAAGAGCTTGCTCATCCTGGGTCCCAGCTCGTGATGCTTGTTGTCTACCGAACTGGCAACCCTTTTGTTTCCTCTGCCTGGAGCGCCCCAACCGCTGTGGGCAGTGAGATTGGCGATTTCGACTCAACCCATGATGAGGGTCACGGAGACAACATCCGAGGACGGATCGAAGGCGCATATCATGACGAGCCTCTTCCTGTGGGAGACGTGCAGCTGGAGAGCTCCCAGTTAGAGGACAGAAATGCTGGCCAGGGTAATGCTCCAGGTCCAGTGATGCAGCCCTCAAGACTTCACAACGACGACAATGAGTGGCGTGAGACCTGATCGCGGATGTTTCTGGGGAAAGATTGGAGTTTGAAAGCCCATAGGAGGAATCCTTTTCGATTCTCGAGCAGGCGTTGGATTGGGGAGACGGATCCTGAAGACATACTTTTCCAACGGCGGTTTTATACTTCAACAAGGACAACAAGAAAGAGGGCGAGTATGATTATTGACAACAATGCCAACATGCCTACGTGATACAAGCCTCATGTGAGCGCTTTCCCCCGAGCGAGTAACCTTTGCTGCCTGAAGTACCTCTCACATCCTATGATATTGGTGATGATGCCTCCACCAGCTAGTATTGATCCAAGGATTTTGCCCTTAGTTCGGTCCACGTCCTTCAGAACGAACAGCTGGGTAATGACAACGCCCAAGGTGACAACAGCACTAGATGTTCGAAACCAGCCAAGATACGTTCTCTCAAGAGCTAGATAGTCGCGAGGGTCACCTCCAGTAGGGCCGTCAGACGTGTGGTCACGCACTAAGCTGATGTTCTGGAACCACCAATGCTTTGCTTTTTTTATGTAGCTTACACATGAACCATTTCCCGTCCCTGAATCAGCAAATGTCCCGTTCAGATTCTCATCCATTCGCTCATCCCCCACTCCCCCACAACCCCCACTAGTATAATTTGTCCCCACAGTACCAGTGCCGTGACTCCTGCGTTCCTGCAGCTCCATTGCATTCCCTTGGCTGGGATGTTTCCCGGGACGTCTTTTCGGCACTTGGTTCTTGGCGCGTGCGTCTAGTCGTCTTCGAAAGCCTCAGCGGGCCAAGCTTGACATTGCAAATACTCATGATGGATAGCGTCGCAAGAGGGGAAGATTGTCGTGAGTGATTGTTTCAACGGTCGCCAAATGTGTCACCTGTCAGCAATGCCGGCAATTCTTAGCGGTCCCGCTTTATTTCTCCGATATCGTGACCTTCTTCAGGAACAATCTCCAAGCGTGCACTCATCCGTCAAACAGCAGCTCTTATTACGATCACAGAAAATCGGTTAAATATCGATCTTCAAGTCGCAGCAAACCATGTCTACCTCTGCGCGTAGACGGCTCATGCGTGACTTCAAGGTAAGCTTTGCATAGCTCGTGTGCTACCACTTTTCAAAGCTATTCCAAGATTTGACGCTGACAACGAGCTCCGACAGCGTATGCAAACAGATCCTCCGGCGGGCGTATCAGCTTCTCCCATAGCAGATAATGTGATGACATGGTATGCACCATCACAATCATAATATGGTGGCAATGATGCTTACACAAGCTGCCAAAGGAATGCTGTGATCATCGGTCCTACGGACACCCCCTTCGAAGATGGTACATTTCGCTTGGTGATGCACTTCGAAGAACAATATCCAAACAAGCCTCCAGGAGTCAAATTCATCAGTCAAATGTTCCATCCAAATGTCTACGGTACCGGAGAGCTGTGTTTGGATATTCTACAAAACCGATGGAGTCCTACATATGATGTCGCTGCAATCTTGACGAGTATTCAGAGGTATAGACATTCCTTGATGGAGTGATTGCCTGAGCTAACGGCTTCTTTGCAGCCTGCTGAACGATCCCAATACTTCATCGCCGGCCAACGTCGAAGCATCTAATCTATACAAAGACAATCGCCGGGAGTATACAAAGCGAGTACGGGAGACAGTCGAAAAGAGCTGGGAGGACTAGACGGCCATTTTGGCGAAGTCTCACAGGCAGTCAGGAAGGAAGGTGAATGGGTGTATCTAAAACAGGGGAAGATAAATTTCGAGCTTGGGAATTTTTGTTCATACGGACACTACGATACTGCTATGAAGCATGGCGAAAAGGTGTTGGCAGGCCGTATCGAGCAGCGGCCGAGGTCATCAAAGGAGTTTTCAGGCGTTGGGAGAGGATTATTATGTGATATCCTGTGTATGCGAGCAGCCTAGCCTAATGCATATGCATATGCACATGCATGCCTGCAAGCAGCCGGTCTTACCAAAATTTTAGCAGCTATACAGATGAAGCAGCTCCGCAGTGAATGTTGTAGATATTGAAAGTGAAGATGCTATGAAAGTCGCTGCCCGGTGTTTATCGGCGCGTCATGGACCCCTGCAACATGCAACGGCCTAGACAACCCCTTCCACGTCAACATTGTACTTGTTCGCAACGAACATTCTCCGTCTCGCTTCTTGATGTACATGTAGGGGCGGCTCTCCGGCTTCTATAGCTTCGCAGGCGGACTCGCGATCATGGCGTTAGTACAATGAACTGAGGCGGGCAACTAACACTGCTAACAATTTGTCTTTAGGGGTACGGCGAGCAACACTATCAAAGGTCGGCAACTTCGAGCAGTGAAGGTCATTCAACATAGCTGATACTCCGTCGTGTGTAGTGGTCGCGCGGTTTCGCCCTCCGAACAAAACAGAGCTTGCTAATGGAGGAAACTCGATCGTCAATTTTGACACGGAAGACACATGCACTCTCAATGTACGCAGGCTATGCCCTCTACAGCACCCTAGAAAGAGGATCATATCTTTCTGGCAGGTGGAATGGCACAGATTGTTACCGCTAACAAATTCTACAGTCTAATGAAGCCGCTGGCGCTTTCACCTTTGACCGGGTCTTCGATACCGAGTCGCGGCAGACTGACGTCTTCAACTTCTCCATTCGATCGACAGTAGACGATATTCTCAATGGGTACAATGGCACAGTCTTCGCCTACGGGCAGACAGGCGCGGGGAAGTCCTACACGATGATGGGGGCGGACATAGATGATGAGGAACAGAGGGGAATAATACCGCGGATAGTGGAGCAAATGTTCGCCAGCATATTACGGAGTCCCGGGAACATCGAATACACAGTACGGGTCAGCTATATGGAGATCTATATGGAGAAAATCAGGGATCTACTGGTCCCCCAGAATGACAACCTGCCTGTACACGAGGAAAAGAGCAGGGGAGTCTATGTCAAGGGGCTCTTAGAAATCTACGTCTCGAGTGTTCAAGAAGTCTACGAGGTTATGAGGAGAGGAGGTGCTGCGAGGGCTACGGCGGCTACCAACATGAACCAGGAATCCTCGAGGTCACATTCCATCTTCGTCATCACCATCACCCAGAAGAATGTGGAGACCGGCTCGGCCAAGAGTGGGCAGCTATTCCTCGTCGATCTGGCTGGTAGCGAGAAGGTTGGAAAGACGGGTGCAAGTGGGCAGACTCTGGAGGAAGCCAAGAAAATCAACAAAAGTTTGAGTGCACTGGGAATGGTCATTAACTCTCTCACGGACGGCAAATCAACACACATACCATACCGAGACTCAAAGTTGACTCGAATTCTGCAAGAGTCACTCGGTGGGAACTCGAGGACTACACTAATCATCAATTGCTCGCCTGCCAGCTACAACGACCAAGAAACTCTAGGCACATTGAGATTCGGTGTGAGAGCGAAGGCAATCAAGAATAAGGCCAAGATCAACGCTGAGCTCAGTCCCTCGGAGCTAAAGAATCTGTTGAAGAAGGCCCAAGGTCAAGTAACCACGTATGAGAATTATGTGGCTAATCTCGAAGGCGAGGTGCAAATATGGCGAAATGGGGACACCGTGCCGAAAGAGAGGTGGGCTCCTCCGCTTGCTGCGGGTGCAGTAGCTGGAGCACGAGCAGAGTATCAAGCATCAAGGCCAGGCACCCCGTCACGTCTACAGGAAATTGGTCGATCAGAGACTCCGAGTCGGTCAGAGTCACGGGTCGGTGATCGATCTAGCACGCCGAGCATTGTTCTTGAGAAGGATGAGCGCGAAGAATTCTTGCGAAGAGAGAACGAGCTGCAAGACCAGGTGGCCGAAAGGGAGACTCAGCTATCTGCAGCGGAGCAAGGCCTGAAGGAGGCCCGACAAGAGCTGCAGTACCTCAAGGAGAATGGCCAACGGACAGGCAGATCGAACGACAAGCTTAGCAGTGAGGTCAACGAATTGAAAATGCAGCTCGAGAGGGTGGCATTTGAGGGCAAGGAAGCTTCCATCACCATGGACGGCCTGAAAGAAGCGAACTTGGAACTGAGTACAGAACTTGACGAAGTAAAACAACAGCTCTTGGACGTACGCATGAGTGCGAAGGAGACAAGTGCGGTCTTCGATGAGAAGGAGAAGAAGAAAGCCGAGCGCATGGCACAGATGATGGCCGGTTTTGACATCGGCAGCGACGCCTTCTCCGAGAATGAGATCAAGATTCGACGATGCATTGAGCAAGTCCAAGCTTTGCATGATCTAAGTGCAGCTGGTGATTTCGTTGCGCCGGACGAGCTAAGAGAACTGAAGACAAGCTTGACCGAGGCTCAAGGTATTGTTCGACGAGCTGACGTGAGCCTACACGCAACGGCCGAGCTAGACGATGACCGCGACCGAAGGAAAGATGGTCTGGAAGAGAGACTTGCTTCCGTCGAACAAGAATACGAAGAGCTCCTTGAGCGGAATTTGACTGGCGAGGATATCGAAGAGGTCAAGAGCAGATTGTCAGAGCTCTACACAAGTAGGCGAGAAACGCAAGGCCAGATGATCAAGGATATGCGAGAAGACCTGGCGAGGAAAGACGAGGAGAACCACCGCCTCAGAATCAACGTCCAGGACTCGCAGCATAGCGCCAAGAACGGTACACCAAACGGTACCATTGCAAGCGCGGCCGCGAGTAGGACCGTTCAACAGCAGATCGCTGATTTTGACGTCATGAAGAAATCGTTGATGCGGGATCTTCAGAACCGCTGCGAGCGAGTTGTCGAGCTTGAGATCTCGCTGGATGAGACACGGGAGCAATACAACAACGTTCTCCGATCGTCGAACAATCGCGCTCAGCAAAAGAAGATGGCATTCCTGGAGCGAAACCTAGAGCAACTAACACATGTGCAAAGGCAGCTAGTAGAGCAGAACGGAAGCTTGAAGAAAGAGGTCGCTATTGCGGAGAGGAAGCTCAACGCGAGGAACGAGCGCATCATGAGTCTAGAGGGATTGCTGCAAGACAGTCAAGAGAAGCTGACTGCGGCAAATCATAGGTATCTTCGACATCATCTCACTTCTATCCAAGACGCTAACTGTGTAGCAGATTCGAAGCGCAACTCACAGCAGTCAAAGAGCGACTAGAATCCGCCAAGCTCGGCTCGACTCGCGGCATGTCCTCGTCATCTAACAATCCCGCAAGCTTTAGCTTCGGAGGAGCTGGCTCACGCATAGCGAAACCCCTACGAGGTGGTGGAGGAAATGAATACATCAACGGCGGCGGACCTAACATCCCGGTCCTAAGTGGACTGCAAGCGCAAGAGGCGAATGGCAGCCCCAGTGGCGGAGCGAAGAGGAGCAGTTGGTTCTTTGATCGAAGTTCGCGTTCATAGATTTGGCCTTGATTTTGGGCTTTGGGTATGGCTATGCTTTGGCGGCATGAAGGTGTCACTAAGGTATCACTCACGTCTGATGTACCGGTATACCCCCTGCATCGAGAAGGAAGCGCGTTTTGGGCATCCAGGGGTGCTTCACAAATTTGTTCTATGTGCTATAATGGATCAGATGCTAGAGAATGGCATTGTTTCTACTGACGGCCCGGTAGAGCGCTACTTCGTCCTTCATTTGCGTACAAGTGAACTTTTGGGCAAGAAGCCCATCGTGGCTTCCTACATTTGGTATCGTACCCTTCTTTTCCGAATAATCAGCTGTGAGTCACCTCAGACGAGCCAAATCTACGGTAAGATACCAAAGCATTCGACCATTACGCTCTATAAACGCCGTTTAAACAGCTTCTTCGACGGTATCATATCCAGCATGGAAAAACTGTGGATGAGATTCTCCTGCGGCTGCACCCTCATCTTATGTCCTACCAGGCTCGGCGAGCAGCTCCCCCAACGGCTCTACACTAACGCCAATAAACAACGCATACAATTCAGAGCACCATGCACATGCATGTATGACGCTTGCAGTACCCAAATTGCCGCCGAAGGTAGTATTGACAACCTCGAGGGGTTGAAAAGCGTAGAGACAGTGCTCCAATTTGTCTCTAAAGAGACGACTCCGGACATCTGGCCGCCACAGGGACCAAGACGCGTTCAGCTCCAAGAAATTCTTAAGAGTATTTACGACGCGAAGTTGGAGTTCCCGATACTGGCTTTACTCGCAAATGGACAGGGGTTGGCAAGGGTAATTGCCGAACGGCAGCTGGCTGAGCAGAGGGCAGCGCAGTTGGAGACTGGCAGGATGATGGGTATGCAACCGAGCAATGGAGTCAATTCTCAATTACCAGCCCCATCAATACAGGATCAATCAGGGGATCTTACCCCTCGACAGTCGTCTATTTCTCAACATCAACAACCTTCACAGCCACTTCCTGGGCATCATACCCCTCGACAACCTCCTATTCCTCAACAAGCCCCTCCGACACAATCCAGGTCTAGGGATCTTACCCCTCAACAGCCATCCAATGACAACACGATCCCCGATTTCGTGCTCCATACCGACTGCGAAGCCGCCTATGCCATGAATTCCTACCAACCTCGGCATAGGCCACAGTGGCTGTTAGAAGCGGACGGACAGCTGGCACTGTCAAAGGCACGGTCGAAGGCACAGCGTGACCAGGAAAAGCTTCACGCTACAAGCCAGCCAGACCTCCCACGGAGTCAACCTCAGGAATCCAGCCGCCATCCGAGGCCAGTGCCGCGATCGGTACCGGAATATCGGCACAGGGAGAATGGTAAGAAGCCATTGGGAAGTGGTCAGAGAAGATCGCGTTCGCCAGAAAAGTAGACCGCTTTCGGGTGCCTACCGAGGGGCCTGTTAGGGAGGAGCTCAAGTAGATAGAGAAGTGCCTTTCCAAAGATCATGCTAAGCTTACATGTGAGATCGGAGATGGTCACGCTCTAACCCTCTCACGACTCCCCCATCATCCCCTCCTCTTCCCTACCAGTCCCTGCCATACAAGCAAACAACCCGTCGCCGTCCTTAATAGACATCATTGAAACAGACCCCCTCAGCAACGGCGGCTCATATATTCGCGAGAATATTTTCTTACCCATCAATGAAATTTTTTCCTCCGGCTCATAGGCAAACAGTCTCATTGCTTGCTGACAATGAAGATACAATACTAGTAAAGATCTCGTATTTCGGTCTGGTGTTCGCAAAAATACCCCTACTTTTTGCATTTCAATGTCTTGTTGTACGCCGCTCGCCGGCAAGGTACTATGTTGATTATTTTTCGATCGGTTCCCCGAAGCAGTGGTTTTCGTCTTTTTTTCTCGGTCAATATGCTTCCAATCAATTACCTATGAGTATCGGTCCACAACCTACTGAAAAAAGGAATCCTCCATTCCAAAGATCTCCATAACAATTTCGTCAGAAATACTCAATCATCGAAAGTGTACTGTTGGATCTGTGACTGTTTTCTAAATGGAGCCGACAAGGAGACACATTCGATTGGTACTATACAGCCAATAATCGGAACCCCATGGAGCATAGCAGGACCAGAGCCCCATGCGCCCGAAGGACAGCTCAGACTACAGCCTTCCCATCAGCCCGCCGGGACCGTGTGCTTTCAAGACCACTACGACTATCAGTCTAGTAACACCACTAGCCTAATTTGTGTGCTCAATGGTACCGATTTCTACAACCCAATAGTCTGGAAAGAGCCACTCGCTCAGTCAAAGGCCAGGGCATTGTAGGGTGGTTTAATGACGTCTTTCGCGCCGGTTTTGCTGAACATGAACGTCTGAATCCTGAAAGTGCACAACTTCGACGGTGGTTCCAGACTGTCTTAGCACAGGGTCTCAGCGGAGAGAAATTCAGAGAAGGCTGTCCTCGACGCGGCCGGAGTCCCTACAAGTGCATCCATGCCAGAAGCCCCACCATTCTCAATCGCGATACGGGCAGATGCTGCGCAGCAAAAAGGTGGGGATAGCTCCCAGGAAACTATCATTCGTGAGACGGTCACCGCTTCGAGAATAGAATATCTTGACCTCTTACAGGGGACTAGAGGGAGCAGCCAATCTACGACTTCGAGCTCAGGAACTTTGATGGGAGAGGAGCCAGGCTGTGCATCATATCAAGGGGGATACTGACAACGTCCTGGAAAGAGGTCAGGAAGAGATGGTCTTGCCTCTTGAAAATCTATGTTACAGCAGGCTCGTTCCCTGCCTTCTCTGTCCCCCCACTCTCTTCGTCATCGTTATTGTCAACTTCTGGCGAATATTCTTCATCACAATTGCTAGACTCATCCTCGATCCCATCTTCCACCGCAAACAAATCAATCACCTGTCCCAAGTCCTCAAAGATACAATGACCACCCGCTATGCCCTGCAGCTCCACAAGCTTATCGTCACACCATGGTCGCAATTCCTCCATCTCCTTTGCTTCCAGACTCTCCACGATCTTCAACATTAGTGGCACCAACGATCCTCCGTGGTGATAGTCTTTCCTGATCTCACGCGGTACAACGCCAGTGCTCATGCATATCGATTTGGCAATCTTCCTCAGCGTCTCCAGGGCGTTGGCCTTGGTCTTGAAACTCGCATTGTTTGGGCACTGCTCCTCAATAGTGCTGAAGCACCCTTCTATATCTTCAGAAGCCTCGCCAGACATTTCATAAGCATGCGAGTCTTTCATACGGGCATAGGATACATTGAGAGTCCTCCACGCGCTTTTGGAAAGGTAGTCGAAGTCGACGACTTTAGCGCGTTCGGCTGCTGCAAGGCGGTCTGCCTCATTCTGTACGAGTGTTGCGAGATGTGGGTAGACTGTTGCTACTATGCTGAGCAGGTTTGCGACTGAGCTGGGAGGTAGGCTGCCAACAACCTTGGAGATTTTGGACAGGTCAATGGGCAGGTCTTAAAGATCGGAAGGGTTTGTTGAGGAGCGTACGCGCTTTACTGGGCGAGTGGTCATAGTTCTACTAGCTGTTGTATCGAAGTAAAAGAGTCATTAGACGTTTGGACTCGCCCTCTCTTTCACGTGTGGTACGCGTACCCCTGTCGCGTTTTCCAAAACATGATCCCTGTAAGAAGCCTTTTCACCGCCATGTTCTGATTCCACGACCGGGCCCATGGCTCTAGATCAGCAATTCTCCTTTAGGGTCGTCAATTATGTAGTCCTCAAGATCAACGATCTAAGCTTCGTGGTTCTGCAAGACGGGGACTTCAGTAGTTGCATCCGGTCCACCTTCGAGCATGTTTATGATTCTTCCCAACCCCCCCGAAGGCACCATGCTCGTCCGTCATATCTTTCGTCCTGTACATCTGTTCAAGCAAGTCCTTCTCGTTCCTTCTCTTCAAACATTACATTTGCTGTGCGGTGATCGAAGATACGTTTTCCTCCTTGATAAGTGATCCGAGAATACATAGCATCCTTTCCGTTAAAATTGCATTACGGTGGAGAACCTTCATCATTGTGTAGCCTTATGGGGTGGCGCTGAGACACAATGTTCTGCAAATTTGACGTAGCGTGTCCAATCCACTTGTTTTTGTCGAAAAGCTCCAGCGGTTGTGGCAAGCTTCAAATATTGTAACTATGCAGAGTAGTATTTCTTGTTCCACCTAGATCAAGCGTTGGATTGCAACTACCATTCCCGGTCAGCCTGGCTTACTAAGCAGGTCTTGGCTTAGGGCTAGGGCAAGCCCCTTGAGATAATACATAGCTGGTAACTGCCATAGTTACTACTCCTTAATAAACTATATTAACATATAGAAGAACTATCCCTATAGACGTTATTAACGGGTTATAAACCCGGTATATAACGTATTTACTGCGTAGTTTATTTAGTGTATTCCTAAGGCGAGCTAGAGAGCCGTTAAAGAAATAACGGTATTTTACGCTTTTTATATTACTACTTTAAAAATAAAATCCCTAAAGTCCTTAACGTTAATCACTCTTTATCTATATTACCCTTAGGTATAATAGGAGGTAATAATAATATAAAGATCCCTAAATTAAAGGGTAAAAGTAACTAGGAGTCGTGGAAAGTTAATATTACTATTATTCTAAAAATTGAAAAGATTTAGGGTTATATAATCGATAAAGAAAGATATTAACGTCCTATTACCCTAGATCCGCTAATTAGAATACTAGTATACCGAGATAATAAAGGGAGATTATATAAAGCTCTATTTATTACGCCGGAAAAGAAAAAAGAGTATAGAGTAATTAAAAAAAAATATTAGAAAAGATTAAACGAATAAAAAGATAACTATAAAATAGTATATAATTATATTCTACTTAACCTAGAACCGAACCTAAAGACTTATATCGCCGGCGTTACGAATAGTATTAAGGCGATAAATATTCTTTACTAGCCTTTCGAGTATTCTAATACGTAGACCGTCGACTTATATATATATTAAATTACTCGTAAAGACTAGGATAATTTTAAATTCTTATTAAAATACGGGAACTATATAAAGACGTATTAAAAGAGGCTCGTTAATATAGGAACTCTATTACCCGAATAAATATTAACGTTATACTTTAGGGCAGGAATTAACCTTAAATTATATATATACGTCGTTAATATATAGAGTCTAGTTAAAAGAGATAAAACGATATTTACTTTAGATAATATATTTAATAAACTCTTAAAATATAATAATCGCCGATAGGATTTAAAGGCGTTAATACTAAGAAAGTAGAATAAATATAGAAATAATAAGAGTAGAAATCGTAATACTTCTAACTATAAATCAAGATCTAGGAATAATTCTATAAATCTTAGTTATAAGAAGGGTAAAAATAGTAGAGATCGTCGAAAAGATAGATTTAATAGTAAGCCGTATAAAGAAAAAAAGAATTACGAGGGCTATAAAGGGTATTACTTTACGGAAAATTATTATTACCTTTATAAAGATAAAAGGCCGGAAGGTTAGAAGGTATACGAGAGTAAATAATACCTCTTAATTAAAAACCGTATTAATAGTTTAGGTAAAAAGCCCGCCGAGGCCAAAAAGGTTAAAAAAGTATTTATTTCTAACTATATAAATAAGGCCAAAATATTAAACGATAAAGACGATACTTTCTAAATAGACTCAGCCGTAGATATTTATATTATATATAACTTCTCCCTATTTAATAAGGCTATATATAAGGAGAAGCGATATAAATTCGTAATAATTAAGGACGGATCCTAGTATAGGATTTATAATATTAATATTATTAATATTAACCCGTTTATTAACGGTGATTATAAGGAGCTAGATCTCGTTAATATATATTACGTTCTTAATATAGAGTATAATCTCCTATCGCTAGGAACGTTAGAGCGGAATAATTATAAATTTTAAATAATTAATAAGAGAATAAATATCTTAAATAAATAGAGCGAGTTTTATTTATCTAAAACCCGTATCGGGACTAGATACTCGCTTAATTTAAGAAAATCTCTAATTACGTTTAAGACTAGAGCGAATCCTCTTCTTCTACCTCCTATAATTACTAGTCCTTTAATTAAATCCGGATTATAGATTTAATAATATAAAAGGCTTTATTATTTAAATATAAATAATATTAAAAGACTAGCGTATTTATTAAAAGGAATAAATATTTAGAAAGTTATATCGCTTTAGGCCCTAAAACTACCTACTAAAAAATATAAACTATATATTATAAGGTATTAATATCGTATTATCGTTCGTATATTTAAGTAATTTAATTAAATAAAAAGAGCCACCGATTAAAACGAATTAATATATACCGATATCGCCGGCGGTAGTTAAATTATATATATACTAAAGGGCAAGCGTTATATATTTATTATATTTAATAATATTATTAACGAATTAATTATTCACTTATTTACGAAGAAATTAAATATAGTTAATATAATAAAATTTTATTTCGAGTATACTAAGAATACTAGGAGGTTTATTTAGTACTTTAAAGATAATAATACTAGTAAAAATATAAATAAAAGGATATAGGCGTTATTCGTTAAATATAGAGTTAATTAAATTCCTACTACTATATATAACCCTAATTAGAATAGAGCGTTAGAATAATATATTCGTACGTTATTTAAATATATAAGAAGTATTCTATTTAACTCTAAACTTCCGAAAACCCTATAGGGTAAAGTAATAAAGATAATTATATACTACCGTAACCGTAGCCCGACTAGGAGTCTTAGTACTATAACTTTATATAAGACGTTAATAAATACTAGGCCCTTTATAGGATACCTTCGTATATTCGGATATATCGTTTACTATTATAATAAGGATCTTAATAAAAAGAAATTTGATAATAAGAGCGTTAAGTACTACTTCGTTAAATACGACGGTATAAATAAATTCCGCCTATAGGACGGTAAAAAGATAATCGTTTTAATTTATATAATATTCGATAAAGTCGTCGATCCTAGATAATTAAACAAGAATAAAAAAGAATAATATACCTTCTTAGATAAATTATTAGAAGAAGAAGATAAAATATCGGATAGTAATTATAAGGTTAAAGAATTCTCTACCGATAAGAGTAAAATAACTTTACGTCCTATACGTAAAAAGTCGTAGAACTACGCCGCTATAAATAATCCCTAGAAGAAGGTCAGGCCCGTTAAAAGTAAAATATATAATAAGAGTGTCGATAATAAAACGTAGAATATTAGGCGAGGTTTCGTTATACGCGTTATTAAAGTAGACGTTAATTTAATCTTTAATATTTTTATAATTATCTATAAGGCCCTAAATAACCTAGATAAAGAATAATAACTAGCGGTACTCTAAGAAGAACTTAATTCTTATAAAATTTAATAGACTTAGGACTTAATACCGTCGCCGATTAATAATAGAAAGATTATACTTAACCGCTAGGTCCTATCTATTAAAATAAATTTAATTAGTAATATCGTTTATTATAAGGCTCGCTAGGTCGTAAAAGGATTCCGATAAATAGAAGGCGTTAACTTTAACGAGACGTATTTAGGAGTATTAAAGTTATAGTCCTAGAAATTACTATTAATATTTAATACGAAATTTAACCGAGAAATCCATTATATTAATATTATTACCGTATTCTTAAAGGCCCTATTTAATAATATAATTTATATAAAGTAACTTTATAATTTCTAGAAAAATAACGTAGTTTATTTATTAAAGAAAGTTTTATATAACTTTAAATAAGTACCCCGAGAGTAGTATATAACTCTTAAGGAATTCTTTAAAATCATCGGTTTTATACGGGTTAAAAAGGACTATTTAATATTCGTTTATAAAAATAGCTCTGTGATTAGTTTTTATATTAACGACTTATTTATTCTTACCCCGACCGTAGTATTAATAGAATAGTTGAAAGAATAACTAAGTGCGCGTTTCCGTGTTAAGGATTTAAGCGAGATTTCGCACTATCTTAATATAAAGATTAGACGAAGTCGTTAAAACCGTACTATTTATATAAACTAGGCTAGTTATATTAATAAAATATTAACTAAGTTTAATATAAAGTACTATAGAAGGTAGAAGACTCTTATAAATTTATTAATTTAACTAAGAGTAGTTACTAACGACTACGTCGCTAATAAAGAAGATTTAAAAGGGTTTAAAAAGTTAATTAAATATCTATAATAACTTATTACTATAACTCGCCCTAATATCGTATATATAGTTAATATCTATAGTTGTTATTTAAAAGTACTACTTTCTACTTATAATATTATATTTAAAAGGATTATTAATTACCTAGTTAGAATAATTAAACTAGGACTACGTTATAACCCTAAAGAAGAAATTAAAGGGTTATTAATAAAATTTATAAATTCGTTTTAAAGAGACTACCTAAATATTAGGCGTTCTACTTTAAAGTATATTTATTTCCTATAGAATAAATTTATTAATTAATTAATAAAACGCTAGAAGACTATCGCCCGGTTAATTATAAAAGTAGAGTATATCGGCGAGACAAATACTACTATAAAGTTAAAATTCCTAATACCCTTATTAATAGAAATAGGATATATCTAGGAGGATATAAAGATTATTTAGTTTATAATTAATAACTAGGTAGTTATTAAAATAGCTATTAACCCTATTAATTACCTTATTACTAAGTATATTAATTCTAATTACTATATCGTTCGCGAAATAGTCGCTAAGATAGGTATACTTTAGATTAATTATATACCAACTATAGTTATAATTACGGATAGGTTAACGAAGCCCTTAGGCCCCATAAAGTTCATAGCCTTTAGTACTATATTAGGGCTCGCGTCGGAGTAAATATAAGATTATATCGTCGCTAATTTAACGTTACTAACGGTCAGGTAGTTAATGGGAGCGTTAGATTACAACTATTATTCCCGGTCAGCCTGGCTTACTAAACAGGTCTTGGCTTAGGGCTAGGGCAAGCCCCTTGAGATAATACATAGCTGGCAACTGCCATAGTTACTACTCCTTAATGAACTACATCAACACATAGAAGAACCATCCCTATGGACGTTGCTAACGTCAAGTACTTTGAATCTCGTAGTTCCGTCCATATTCCACAAATTACGACTCTCCGAACGGCTGTGCGGAGGTGCTCGAAGTCAATTGCCCCGTCTGTTTCTTTTGCGGCACTACGTCTACCTATAAGTCGAGCAGTCGCCGGGACGCCCGCCCAGAAAAGACACTGGAGCCAATTGTCTGCTCCCCTTAAAGTGCCCTATAGGAGCAGCCCACCAAAGCCAATTCACTGAAGGCTCTTATGATATGTAAAGTTTACAGTGGCCTACCGGCGAAATAAGCGACCTCTCACAGGGGGTGGCATAACCCCTTGCCGGTCCAGCCCTACCGCCTAGTACTATAGAAATTATGTACTTACTCCACTAATTGAGTAATCTATTAACAACCACTCAACAACGAAGCTCGTACGCTGTTACCAGATCTATAGCATCCAGACATAGGGGGTCTACAAGCAGATACCCTCCCAAAGACGTGATTTTCGTTATTTCTCGGTGTTACGCGATAGGGCTGGACCGGCAAGGGGTTATGCCACCCCCTGTGTCTGGTAGTGAATAGCTCGGGAGAATTCCTTGGCAAGGCCGTCCGAAATAGAGGGCCTGGTGGGGCAGTTATGCTGCGCAGCGGCCAAAGGGCTCACGCGTACAAGAGTTCAGCCCCTAGTGGGACACCCTCCCGGAACGAGCCCCATGGCTACATTTATTACCTTATCTAGACGATAATTATGGTACCCGGAACTCCGCATATATGGGGGCATCTCAGGGGCGAGATAATTAGCTCCAGGGTCTATTAGGGGGTGAATCCTTCTACGCCAACTTTTCGATTCTCAACCAGCCGAAGACTGCCTAGAACCAACCTTCTTCATCATCAGCCAACAAGAACATACCGGGAAATAGGGTCCCCAGTCTCCTAATCAATATGGACTCCCGAATCGTTGAGCTGGCAAAGAAAATTCTGGCCGACACCAACGAAGTGGAGGGCTATCTGAAATCTAACAAACTCCCACAGCCATCCTTCAGTATCGACGGCCCTGTCGATTTTGGCATCAGCTCTGCTGAGGTTGATGTATCTCGAATATCCGCCTTTGAAGCTACTATGGAGTTACACAAAGTATGCTGACCAGCACAAAGCCTTTCGGATTGTTGATAAAGATTATATGTTTGCCTTCGCCATAACGAATACCAAGACTGGTGGTGGTGGACATGCCGGCCAGCGGTACCAGTGATAACAGGATGAGCCAGTCGTCAGCCTTGTAGCCTGCGTGGTTCTTCCACCTGGCAACAAATCTAAGGAAATTTGCAATACAAAGGAAGCACCAGGCACAAAACAATAGTCGCGATCAGGTTTGGTTGCTCATTGTCGCTTGCGTGTTCTTCATAGTAGTCTAATTGCGCTTGTGAGATTGGCGCGGCCATATCTACAAAGTCTGTAGAAACAAGAATGGCTCAATAAGACAAGAATGGGGGAAGATGAAGGGAAAGGGTCAACTCTTTAATTTCAGTAGGAATGATGAATTTAGACAAGCAGCCGAGGGTAGAAGTTCGTATTACTTGAAGAATTCCGCTCCTCGGCTCACCTCCACCTAATCCCTGCGAATTTGAAACCTTTGCCGCAGCGATCTGGAATTTACTGCATTGAAGTCGATTGGTCCCAGCGTCGAGATGAATCGATGCAAGATTACGTATCCCTTGGCTGCCAAACGGATTAAGTAGGACACGAGGCACACCTTTCTTAGCTCTCCTGCTTCTCAAATAAAGGAGCGCTGCCGCATTATTTCCAACGAAAGTCACCATCGGTTTCCTGGTTAGAAAACATTGAAATTATTTCAAGAGCAATTTGGATTTTTTCTTTTCTTCCACCCCTTGGGACGAGTGTTCTAGTACGATAAGCCTTAGTGACTGTGGGGTATTGGACTTATAATACAGTGTGGGATATAAGTCTCAAACGATCGATCTAGCAAGTGATCGAGCCCGCTTCCCTGACACGTTGGAAGAACTAACCTTACCAGCAATATGAGCACCCAAACCAGACCATCAGAGGTACTTCTTATAGGCAGTGGTCCTCTTGCCTCAGCTTCAGACTTCTTCAGCACAACCTCACACGCCGTCTCTAAACGTCTGCATCAAATTCCAGATGGAGAAACCGGCTTCCGTGGGAACTTTATTGCATGGCAGCACCCTGTATTCCCTATCACCATTGTTCAGCCACGCTGGGGAGGCCAATCCTCTCCAGAGAGCAGCGTTAAAACGTACACACTCGAGGACATCAAGCCAACCGGGTATGACGATCAGGCTACAGCCTCGTACGCGACCTTCTGCGAGCTCAAAGCTGCCGGAACGATACCATCTGATGTGCGTTTCCAAGTCTCACTGCCAACCCCACTAAGCGTCGTGCGAGGGTTCGTTGAGGATGAACGCTTCTGTGAACAAGTTGCGCCTCTGTACGAAGAACGCCTGTTACAAGCCCTGCACAATTTGCAACAGAATATACCTCCCACCGAGCTGACAATCCAATGGGATCTTCCCGCCGAGATAGCAGCACTCGAATATGAGCGTGGAAACACTAACGATCGGTATTGGAAAGCGTACTTTTCGCCCGTTACAGCCGGTATCCTAGACTGTCTAAGTCGCCTGGCTACAGCAGTGGATCCGAAAGCTGAGATGGGGTATCATCTCTGCTATGGAGACTTCGGCCATCAACACTTTGTCCAGCCACCCGATACGGAACTCCTAGTTGAGCTCGCGAATACAATCATGGAGAGTATCTCGTCAATTCATCCGGTTACCTATTTCCAGATGCCGGTGCCGAAAGACAGAGTGGATGAAGCCTATTTCAAGCCATTGGAGAATTTGAAGTTACATGAGACGAAATTGTTCTTGGGAGTGGTTCATCCGAATGATGAAGCTGGCACTCAGAAGAGGCTGGAGGTTGCGCAGGCCATCTATCCAAAGATAGCTGGAGCTAGTACTGAGTGTGGTATGGGAAGGACGCCGCCAGAGGACTTGGGAAGCATACTGGAGATTTGTGCTGCTGTGACGGGTTGAAGTCTGACAAATGGTTATCTTTCAGAGCTCCGCGATTCATCTAGTGACTCAAAACAAATACAACACTATCTTATTACTTGAAAAGTGAACTCGATTGCATGCGAGGGTTCCATGACCGGCTGTGTCAAGCAAGAATCGTTGTTGGTAGAGAAGGTCCAGGAACAGGAGTTCTTAGCGCCTCTAGGGGTCTAGTCCTTAGAGGATGCCCCTAAAGCTGCCCTACATGTGCCTAAAGACTAGTTCCCGCGCCTGCTCTAAAATTCTTCGACTTCCCTACTTTATCCTCTTGAGGACACTGTGCCAGTCTCGTCATGTTAAAAATACTTGTCAATGAGGGGTCCCCCTAAGCGAGCCCCTAAAGGGCCCCCAAGAGTGGTTTTAGGCCCCAGTATCGGGATCTTCCCGGCCGGCTCTCGGGGAGCTCTAGGGCCCTCATTGACAATTGTTTTTAACATGACGAGCTAGTTAGTGGCCGACCCTCGGCCCCATCTGGAACGCCAAAACGCTGCAGGCTTGGCAAGCTCCGTTGTAATATACATTGTTACTGGAAGAATAGGGGCATTTTCAGGGGGTGCCTTCTCTGGCTCCAGTTCGTATACATTGCCTCAATTGAGTGAGACCTGTCAAGCAGGTGCATTTGTTTTCCTGGAGTTCTGGAGAACTACTCATAAGCGTGATTTATTCTTTTGATCCATGAACTTCCTAGCCAAAACAGAGGCACAAAAATGGTCGAGAACAGTACAATTGCTTGGCCCTCAGTAGGTCAGTCTCCAGTGGCGGTTCCAGCCCACGCCAGCAACCTCAAGAAAGAGATTCGAGAGCTCCTGAAGTACAGCGAAAGGACTGGTGGAGAGGGAGGTGCAGTCACTGCCATGGCTATTCCTCATAACGTATTCAAGGACCTCTCCAACAGCGTTCTCATCTTGCTGGATAAGGTCATGGACCAGCCCAACATCAAAGACCTCGTAGAGGCCATCGAGCGCGTCGATAAAAACACAAAAATGATCTTGACCAATGTGCAGTCAAGCAAGCAGCCCAGTCGGAGTAGCGATACTTCTCCAGAGCCAGTGTCAGCGGCAACGCCGGCCCAACCAACGCCAGATCCCGTCGCCGCACTAGAGGAAGATATCCCAGGGCTAGCTCCCTTCCCCCAAGAGACGTTGGAACGCTTGAAGACCCTGCCCCCGCAAACAGTAGAGAAGATCATGGTGGGCAGACGCAGAGGAGCAGCCGCCGTTCTGGCAGCAAGAGGACAGGTAGGAGCCGGGCGTGGAGAGACGTCAAAAGCGACGCCGTCCAATGCCACGGTGATTGCCCAGCCTGGTGGAAGATCTTCGAAGCTGGTCCTTCAGAGTCAGACTGCGGAACACGGGAAGGTACATGAGAAGATCTACAGCCCGCTAGACAAAGCCAAACGGGAGATTCGACTGATAAAATTATGTCCCGATATTGATCCAGAGTACGATGTGCGCTGTGAAATGTCCGCAGTTTCGCTCGACATACGCCCAGTGTACAAAGCATTATCATACACATGGGGAAATCCGAACGACACTGTTCCGATCACTCTCAACGGGCAGCGCCTTGCTATCACGCGAAATCTAAAAAAGGCCCTCCAACGCCTTCGTAATATCAATACCAAGACTCCAGTCTGGATAGACGCTCTCTGCATCAACCAACTCGACCCCGCCGAGCGCATGCATCAAGTTGAAATGATGCGCGTCATCTACGAAAATCCGAACGAGGTAATCGTCTGGCTAGGGGATGATCCGCAACCTTTCCCTGGCGACGAACATTGGGATGCTAGCTGTTTTCATTGGAGTGGAGATGAAGCCGACATATCAAGCATCAACTCAATTCTAGCATATGCAGAGGCCTATGGCGATACGTATCCGGAACAGCCGGACGCACGCTCTGCAAACCCGCTAATGCTGGGATTTTGCCTGATACGCTTGCTGGCGGGTGATGTGCATTTAACGGACATACCGCTATTGAGGAGTATAAATCTGCGTGAGCAATGCATGAAAGCGTTTAGCAGTTTGGTCACGCGGCCATGGGTATGCAATACTGAATTCATAAGTGCGCTTTTTTCATGAAGAGGAAGAGTCTGATATGTTGCTTTTGATAGTGGAATCGAATTTGGGTGATCCAGGAGGTTACCCTCCCTTCAAAAGTCACTGTCGTATTCGGCCGGTTCACAGCACCTCTCCGTATGTACGCCCACGCATCCTCCAATCTCAAGAGTCACAGGGCATCGTGCTGTGTAGGAGCTTTGCCCACAGAAGATCGTACCCTCTCGCCTATGGAGGACTTCTGCCGCAAGACGCTGACAATTGTCGAGGGCGGGAATCTCTGGCGGAAAAAGGAGAGTGTCACTTTACTGACCCTTCTTCGTCTGTATTACTCGAGAGATGCCACAGATGCTCGGGACAAAGTCTATGGCCTTTTAGGTCTTGTCACAGACTGGGGTAACAGCAGAGCAATAGCCCCTGATTACACGCTGCGTACATCTGAGCTCTACCAGGAAGTTGCGTCAAGATCCATAGAGGTTTCTGGCTCGCTCGCCATCCTCGCCTTCCGCACTGAGAGAAACTATCACAAAATGATAAGAGATCTCCAGAAAATCAAGGAGGGTGTCACGTACCACAAAGTCCTGCCACCGACAGCGTCTTCTAGCGAGGAATATATGCAGGACGCGCTGCGGAAGAAGCATAAATCAGTCCCCGACCCAATTGAGCTCGACATGCCCAGCTGGACCCCCGATTGGGAGACTATAAACGAAAGGGACTTTGAGGTCGGGACCTCCGAGCGCATAAACCGCGCCTTCATCTTCGACGCCTGCGCCAGCCGCCCAGCCCCTCCCTTTCCCATCCGCTACACCTCATCCTCCATCCTCACCAGGACGCGTATACTCACACTATCAGCATTGCGTATCGGCACCGTCGATGACGACAAGTTCAGGCACTTCATGCCATTCATTGTCAACCGCGCCTCAGTGATCAAATTAGATGACTTCCCACTCCCCTCGAACCCCAACGACCTCGACCAGCCATATGTCGCAGGTGGAACCAAGTACGACGCTGTTTGGCGCACCGTGTGCGGCGACTCGTTCTTCGCAGGCAGCCACAGCTCTGCGGGACTTGACGGGCACGCAATGTTCAGACGCACAACGCCCGATGACAAGGCCGCAGTGCAAGCGTGGCGGCGGTGGCTCGGGCGTCAGAAGACGAGAAGCGCTATCCACCGCTCTCCCGCTATGAAAGATTTCTCCTCGCCAGAGGAACACGCAATGGCGACGGAGGCGGATCGTGCCACCAGGTCCGTGGGCTTGCAGCGGCGATATTTCGAAACCGATACGGGATACATGGGTATGGGGTCTTCGGCGCAGGCGGGCGATGAGGTTTTTGTTCTTTTAGGGAGCACAACTCCGTACCTGTTGCGTTCGTTGGGCGACATTGGTGTGGAGGGACTGAGAGCGACACAGTTGTATACGCTTGTTGGCGAGGCATATGTTCAGGGCGTCATGGATGGCGAGCTGGTAAGGGAGTCGGAGGTTGAGATTCAAGAGCTGCTCGTGATATAGATGAGGGTTTAGTCGATTGATTGGACGATAGGGGAAGTAGAAAGGGTTTATCTAGTGTCTTAGGGTGGTGTCCTAGTTGACTTGTCGTCGATTGAAGACGTCGAAAATCCTACATGCGCATTCTCAAGCCAAATGTTATGCTTTTCTGCAGATGTCAGTGTATTAACATACGCGTATCATAACAACGGTAATCCAATCGCAGAATTTCCTCATGAACCGCCCCGCCAAAGTTTTGGGCGACCTCCTGCTCCAATTCGCCAGCCTCCACAGCCTGTATTTCCGCAACCAAATCAACAATCTCTGGTAAATCAATCCAGATATTATGACTCTCAAATACTGCCATCAACGAATCTCGACTTTCAAATCAAGTCCACCTCTTTCAAATGATCTCGACGATCCTCATAATGTCGGATACAGCCATCAACGGAACTCGATACAGAAACATCCATACAGACGATATCCACCATACCGTCCATATTCAAATGAGAATAATCTTGATGATGAAGGATATAGCCATCCACGACCCCAATAAGAGAACATCTATACCGACCTATTTTAAATGACAACGATCTTGAGGATGTAAGGTACAGCCATCCACGACCCTCAAGAAAAAAACGTCCAAATCGACGATCTTCACCCGATTTTGACGACGCAAGCGACGACGGGTATCAACAATCCACGAAAACCGAATCAAGTCCATTATCTAAAAATTTATCCGAAAGATGCGACCCCAGCATGACCCATCCCTTAGGCTTCAAACATGACGAAGACATGTATTCCTGGATCAAATGGTACTGCGGGACCTGCTACCGCAACTTCCACATCCCCAAAGAATGGCACAAACAGGTGCACTGGTATGACCTTTGCCGACTATTCCAAAGGTCACATTGCTCGGATGGAGGGTTTGCGTGTGCGGAATGCGGTGAATCAGTCAGTGATCGAAGCTCCGATTACAGGCGGAAATTCTTTTTGCATATCTTGCACGAGCATCCAAGATATGCGGACTCGAGACATCGGAAAGAGGTGCAGGAACAGATCAAACCAGGATAAATAAATAAGGTTCTCAGAGCGGTCGGGGAAAAGTGGCGCTCTCTAGTGAATTGAGGCTGGAAATGGTCACGTGAGATGGAAGGTGTAGAAGGAAGTTGAGTTTGGTCGTACACTTTGAGCCCTCACAATGTAACTTCTTGGTCAGCTCGCAGCGGTAAAGGTTTTCCAGTGAGCGAACGTAAGGGAGTAGAGACGGAGCAGATGGAACAGACGGCGAAGTGAAGTGGACCACCTACAAATTTATTAAGAACGTCTACAATTATCACTCGCCGAAAGCTCATAAATTGATCTGTTTGGCCATTGATAACTTGCCAGCAGGTATTAATTCTGATCTTTCTCAATCTGCTACTTTCTCCTAGTCCACACCCCCGAGTTCGCAGCAATCCAATGGCGATTCCATATTAGGCGAAGATGATAGTCAATAAAGCTTTATAGCCTCGCAAGTAGTTACGCCGACCACATTATTCACCCAGGCAACGGAGCCAGCATTCAAGAAGCCAAGGAATAGGCGAGCTAGTGGGCAGTAGCGCTGACGCGCAAGAATTTACATGTCCCCGCAACAAATCAAGCAGTCAGTCTACTTGCGCCCTTTGCATGACATTCAATCTGCTTTATTGCGAAAGGGTGCAGGTCACCATCAAAATGGTAATCACAACTGGGCCCAGGGCGACAAAATCTCAGATGTAGTGGCTAAAGAAACCGCTGAGTGTGAATGTTTTTTTATTGAACAAGTAGATTATAGATTGTAAGATTTAGATACTCACTCCGTATAACAGGATTTGTTAAGGATTCAATTGATGAAGAGCTAGAATGGCCCATCCATCACTGTCACTAGACAAATTGACACTTTACCGAGACCTTGTAGAGATCAGGATCGATATACTCGACAATAGCAGTGTGATAGAGCGCAAGACTCAGCTTTTCTTAGGCTGGCGCGACCACCATGAGTATAGCAATAGCTTTGCAAATCTTACTGGTTGTCATTCTGCTATGATTTTCGTGTCACTTCTAGCAAAAGGCGGCCTCCTTAATCCTCCAGCAAGGCAATCACATCCATGGCTTTGACCTCCTTCGCGCAGTCAAGAGCTGTCTGACCAGATTCATCCTTGATACTCTTATCCCCTCCATAACGTAGCAGCAATTGAATACCTTCAATATCATCGTTGTACGCAGCCATGTGCATGGCTGTCTGTCCGCCATACTCGTATGTCACGTTCGGACTCAGTTTGCCCTCTCCCATGCCGTCCTCGCCCTTCAAAAGCGTCTCTGCTTCAATGAAATCCGTCTGCGACATAAGTGACAGAAAAACTTGAGCACGCGCAACATCCGGGTTTGCTTCCAGGAACGCTTGTTCATCGATATCCTTTCCCAGGTCCATGCTGCCGGTGTATCCATTTTCGGTTTTGATGTTAATGATATATCGGCCACTGTTGTCGAGAACATTAGCGCGGCAAATAGCGCATCGTTCGCGTGCGCTTGGAGATGAAAGAGCGTATTCCATTATGCAGCTTTTATGGAAGTGGTGGCCGCAACGGAGTTGCACGTCATCGGTAACATAGGATGGCTTTGATGGTTCGTCGTCATCATTAGGGACGATGAGCGGCTCGTAGCAGATGGCACATTGATCTTCGGAATGTATTTCAGGCTTCGGGGGCGGTAAAGTCATGATGATATGGAAATGATGCAGAACTTATTACTATTGACAGGACTTTTGAAAAGGGGAGAGTTTTTGAGGTGAAGGAAGAGCTGTTGTGATGGAGAAAGTTTTTGCAACATCGAGGATTGTTGTAACATTCTGAGTTCAAAACCATTATGAATTGCGCTAAGCAGATGGCCCGCGCACCAAAAATAGGCGGGGTAGATTTCATTGCCATTGGCGCTGACGCTAAACGGATGGCCCGCACACCTTAATTCATATAGGGGAACCACTAACGTCAAGTAGAAGAAGATATAGACCTATAATAAGGTTAAAAACAGGTATATAATAGGTTCATAAACCGGTATACAGTAACTTTATAGTAGGGTTATTATTAATAGTATAATAAAGTTATAGTAGGGTAGGTAAAAAGCTATATATAATATATACTATAAAATAAATTAGAATAGGGTATATTATAAATATACTATATAGTAATAATAGGATATACTATAGGGTATACTATAGAGTAGTAATAAACTATATTATAAAATAATAATAAAGTATATTATAAAGTAATAATAAAATATATTAAAGAGTAGGAAAATAATATATTATAAAATAATAGTAAATTATATCGTAGAGTAGTAATATAGTATACTATAAAGTAGTAACGGGCTATATTATAGAGTATACTATAAAGTAGTATTAAACTATATTATAGAGTAATAATAGGGTATATATTACTATTGAAATATAAAAGCTAGTATTATTTAGAGTAGTTACTCCTATTATATATTTAATCTCATTTACTCTATAGTTTAATTAACTAAATATTCTATTTATATATTTAATAGGTTATAAGCCCGGCTTAACTAGAGTTTCGTTTAAAATAATTCATCGGTAAATTTCAAAAGTAAATATTAATATACTTTAAACACTATTAACTCTATTAGAAAGCCGTCTATTAATTTACACTAAAACTCTATATCAATTACCGACCCGAGGTTTAATAGGATTAATAAGTCGGGGGTCTAGGTAGGGTCCTATTAATAAATAATACTCGTTATTAGTAAGTTTAATAACTTTAGTTTATTATATATATATATTAATAACTTTTATAATATAGGTTTATTATTCTTTATAAACTTTATTAATTATTTAAATTACTAGTTATTACGTCCTTAAATATTTTACGAGTATTTAATATTATTTAAATTTTATAACTTCTTTAGGTCTTTCTTAACCCTAGATTTATTTAATTCGGACGGTTTTAATAGTTTACTTATATATATAATATCGTCCGAGTCGGATAATTTTAGAATATAAGAGGATTCTTATAACCCGGCGGATTCCTAGTAGATATATATACTCGCGCTTATATAAATAAATAGCTTAGATCTCTTCTTTAAATATTATTATATAATAGATATAGATTTATTTATTATTATTTGTATTAATTATTTAGTCATTACCTAGGATCCTCCCTATATATAGTATTAACGGATAAATATATTATTTACTCGTCTTTTAACTACCTTTATTTCATCTTCTTATACTTCGCTTTATTATTTATAATTTAATTATTTTTATTTTATAGATATTCCTTATTTTATAGCCCCGCGATAAAGTAGATCTAGTTTAAGAGGGTATAAAGATACTATAATTATTATACCTTAATCTCGAAATCGTCTTTATCGCCGTTAATATTAGTAATTTTCGTATTAAATATATCCTCTTCCTCTTCCCCCGATTAATATTCTTTAACGACCGGGCTACTAGGTATATCTTCGGCCTATTTATTTAAATTAACTGGTAATATTTATAAATTATCTTCTTTATATATACCGAAGTTATATCGCCCGTTATTTACCCCTATTCTTCGGTTATATTATTATTCTTATTAATTAAGTTAGTAGTATCCCCGTCGTATAACGAGTTAATATTATTATTATCGAGTAGCGAGTTAGTAGTATCTTTTATTTATATTTCCGTAATTATCTTTACGAAGTCCGGTTTACCCTTTAGGTCCTTTAGAGATTCTTTAAATAAATTAATTACTAACTATTAATAATCTTTATTATATATATTTTTATTATAAATATCCATTATACGACCGTATAATATTTTTATAATAATATGTATCTTCGTTTCTTTTTACTCGAGCCACGCTTTTATAACCTATTCGAATATAACTCGAAGATCCATTAATATAAATATGAATATTTATATTTTAGGAGGTTATCTTACCTCTAATTTTATTACCGTCCTATTTTTTAATAATATAATATCCTATTTTATATTCTTTAAACCTATAATAAAGCGCCGTTATTATAAGAATAACGATACTAGTAAATAATAGGTTTTATATATTTTCGTAATACCGCCCGAGCCTAATACCGCTTACCTTATTATAGAAGAATATACGATATATCGTTACTACGATAAGTAGTATTAAGAAGCGACTTTTACGTTAGACCCGTAAATAATAAACCTCTATTCGGATATAAGAGGAAATAATACTTATATTATTTTATAGATCCGGAAGGGTAAACCGTAGGTCGAATATATAATCCGAGGTATTATTCTTAGTCTACTCTACTATTAAACCTAGGTATTCTATTATTATTTAAACCTAGCTTCGTATCTTCTTTATTATTTAATTTCTAAAGTCGGTTAGGCTATCTAGGAGTTACGTCGTCGTTAATTATTACTTAATATATAACGGGTAGTATATAAAAGTAGAGATTATAATCTTTTATATTTCTTTAAGAGTAGGGATATCGCCCGAGTTATATAACCGGCCTAGAACCTACGGCTTATATATATATTAAAGTAAAGTTTTCTATTCTTTCTACGTCTTAACTATAAAGTTATTTACTTTTATATAATAATATTCTAGCTACGGCGTTAGGTTATTAATATTATTATTATTTATAATCTTTAAAAGAAATATAAGTGTAATAATATTTATAATATACTAGTAAGTCTTAAAGCTTTCGTATTTTATTTTATAACGACGGCGTTTCCTACCCTAAAGAGTCGAAATTAAAGTTTATATAGTACTTTCATCGCTTTTATCTTTATATTTAATATCGGATATAATTATAAGTATAGGATATAAAGGGGGCGGATATTTAAATATAACGCGTTTAGACTTTAGGGTACGGCGATTAAAAAAGAATAATAATATTTATTTTATTTTACCTTATTATTACCGCCCGTATTACGGACGCGGTTTATTATTTCTTTACCGCCGCTACTCGCCTCGTATAAGTTATAAAGATTAATTATTATTAAATTAACCGTTTAGGAGAAATTTATTAATAATATATCCTCTTTCTTAAGGTTTAGCCCCTTCGTTAATTTTTATTTATATTTAGTTATAGGCCTAATCCCGGTGGCCGCTTTTTATTCGGATATTTATACCGGTCGCCTTTTAAGTTAGAAAGAATAACCCTTATATAACGATACCTAACTACTTCGTTACTATATTATTAAATATATTAATTATATTTAAATATAATACGTCTTTATCGTATTATTTACCGAATTTAAAAAATACCTCTTCGCGTCGAAGCCCTCTTAAGGGGCTCCTCTTGTAATCGGAATCTATTCTCCGTATATTAATATACCCGATATACGTTCGATAAAGGTCGACGATTTACACTTTTCTTCCGAGGTTATAACTAGTTATTAAGGTCGTAAATATTTAATAATAATAACCGAGATTACTTTTATTAAATATAATATTAACTCCTATTTATAAGAGGGAGTTAATATAATTTACGGTTATAATATAATTTTTATTTCGAAAATCTATTTATTTCGTTTCTTATATAAAAGTTATTAGCCGTATATATTTCGTATAATTAAGAAAATATACTTTAGTAACGATTATAAATAAACGGTCCTTTTTAAGGCTAAAATTATCGGGAGAAGAATACTCGTTAACGTCGGTATTAATTATTATTTTAGAAAGGACTACCTAGTCGTCGGCGGATATATTAATAATATCCTCGAAATTGTAATTACTCTTTTTTACGCGTTTTCTTTACCCTTTTATATTACCTCCTTCGTCGTTATTACTTTATATATTATTATTATTATCTCCTTAAAGGGATTTAATATATTATTATATTAATAGTCGTTCTATCTAGTCGTATATTTAAATATATTTTTCGTTTCTTCGCCTCCTTCGTAGCTTGCCTCTTTATAGTAATAACTTTCGATTTTTAATCTTTAACTATTATTAAGATTTACCCGTTACTTATCTACTATATCGAATCGACTCCGTTAGAAATCTATGGCGTGAAGCTATTATTTAATAATAATATATGAAAATTAATAGGGGGATTACTCGGAATCCGGGATAAAAAAGGGGCGAAGATATTAAAGAGAGGTAGATTTTCTTTAACGCGTCGTTATCGTATTATTTTAATTATCTTTATTAACTTAACTTAGAGATCCTTAATTAAATCGGATAAAAATTTACCGAGTCGGCTAGGGTCTCGCCGGTATTAGACTCGAAATCTTATCCGAATCGAATTATTATACCTCTAACTTCTCTTACTTCTCTTTTATACTATAAAATAATTTATTTATAATATAGTATCTCTAAATTATCCTTATTTATATTTTCTTAATTATTAAAGTCCCTTATTTTTTTATTACCTCGACGAATATACGTTAAACCTATTAAAGGGATCGATTTAAATTATATTTTAAATACTACCTATTAAAGCGAATATCGACGATTATATCCAGTAGCGGACTTATTATATACGGTATAATATATTAATATTATATATTATACCGCGGGCTTTCGAGTTATATTAATAGGATATAAAGCTACGCTATTAAATCCGGCGATTAAATTATATCTTCGTATTATTCGACGATAGTTAGTATTCTTATTCTATCTACGATTATTTATATAAAGAGAATCTTTACTAGCGAATATATTACGAATTAATAAAACCCTACCTTATACGACGCCGGGAGCGATTTAATAATTTAGAGAAGAGGAATCCGGGTTAAAATAAACGGCGCGAGGTACTAACTAAATCCGATCCTTATAATTTATTAATATAAATATAATAATAGGTAGGGGTAGTATCGGGGTAATCGTTATAATAAATCTAGAAACTAAAATATAATAATATTAAATATATATAAGAGTGGATAGTCTAAGGAAATCTTTTTTCGACTATACCCGCTATTTCTTTTTTATCTCTTTTAATTTAAGATATAGTTATATTACTAGAAAAGTAGGTTAATATATATAAAAGGGTTTATAAAGGATTTATATTTAGATAATAAGGTATTTAGTATCCTATACTTTTAATAAAATATAATATAGTATAAATAAGGTAGAAGTTAAAGAGAATAAAATAATTATAATATAGTATTAACCGAATAGTATATTTCTTTTTCGGGTTTAACTCGGATAATTTTTTTACTTAATATTTTATCCGAGTCGGATACTCTATATATTATAAAATATATAAATAAATTATATTCGTTATATTACGACGCCTTTTACCGAGAGCTATTTATTAACGAGGACGAGGTTATAAAGAATATAATTATTTACTCTTCTACCGATATCTACGTCGTTAATAGTTATAATATTATATATTATTTATACCTAGAAGAAATAACGTCTAGTAAGCCCGGCTAGTAAATTATAAATAATTACTAAATATAATAATTAAGTATACGATAAAAGAATATAAATATTCTCGAAATAATTACTAGTAACGGGTATTAAATTATAGAAATTATACTACCTAAATTAATATCTAGACCGAATTTGGCCTTTATATTAATTTAGTACTATACGTAATATATATTCTTAAAGGTAATTATCGTATATTAATATTAGGGTACCTTATACGTTAAATAGGCGTAGAAATAAATACGATTTAAAAGTCTTTTATTTATATCGTTTATTTTAATCTATTATCTTATCTAGTTATCGGTAGTCGTTATCGGCCTATAATATTATATTTATATTAAATACGAGAGGCGGAGTTATAAATCTTATAAAGGAAGTAGGCGTTAAGTTTATAGGTCGTAAATTACTCGGTTTATAACTTAAAGTTTATTAGAGGAAGACGTTAATTTTAGGAAAAAGAAGTTTCGTTTATAACTTTTAGTTTAAATAACTCTTATCGTCTAGAATAAAGTAGTAGTTATACGTTTTTTTATTCTTTTAAAATAAGCGCGTAACCCGCCCGTCGTCCTAGATATCGAAGAATTATATCTAATTTATATCGAGATTAATATTACGGAAAGTATAAGTTAAAGTTACCCTAGTCCTAAGAATATATTTAATAAATAAAAGAAAGCGATTTTATTCTTTTTTATAAATAACTAGATATAATCTTCGTCCCTTTTAATTTAATATATGGATAAATTATATTATAAAGACTCGCCGGGGTAGTATTTCTCTAACCTTTATATAAATATTATTACGAGTTTTAATTAAGGCCGAAGGGGATATATAATTAAAGTATTAACCTACGTACCTAAAGCTTTAGTATAACGGCGACGTAACGAATTAATTACTAGAGGTAAAATCTCGAGTAAATTAAAGCCGGTATTTATTTATAAACTATAGTTTTATATATACCTACGGCCTTACGGTTTATAACTCGGCGATAATAAACTCGTCGAGACGATAAATATAAATATTATTCTTTAGGTATTTATTCTACTTTATTTCTTTCCCTTTAATTTAAGAGATACTATATGATTCTTATTATTATTATATTAAGAATTTACGGAGAGCTCGTTATCTATTACTACTAGGCCGTAGGTTCGAGTATATATTAAAAAGTTTAGTATAATATTAGTTATACGAAGTTTATAAACTTTACTAAAATAATTATTAACGGTTAATATAGGCGGTAGTTTATTAACCTTTTTAATAATTAATATAGCTTCGCGATACTCTTCTTATATTTCTTTATAGATTCGTAACTACTTTTAATAATATTCTTTTTATCGAGTATCCGTAATAAGGTAACGGACTTATCTTATTTAATAAAAAGGAAGTTTAATAAACTCGACCGTACCCTCGAAATTCTTAGTATAAGATATTAGTTTAATTTCGATAGAAATAAGAATTACCTTTATATTATTTATAACCGCCTTTTCTATATTCTTATCTAGATATATACGAACGAGTAGGTTCGCTATCTTTTAACTAGTATTATCGACTTTATAAAATATTATATACTTAATGGACGGATCTTAATACTACTACGATTATTTAATTAACCCGATTATAATTACGTATTCCTTTAAGGTACGAGTTTATAGAGTTATAAAGAAATTATATATAGAAGATAAACCCTAGCGGTATATTAATTTACGTTTTTAATATAATTCGGATTTCTTAAAACTACCCTTTGGTAATATTTTTAAAACCCGCTCTTTAATCTTTTATTTAATCTTTTAAATAAATTCGGCGGTTTTACCCTCTTTAGTTTTAATTTTATAAAACTCGTCTATAAAGATTTATTTTATACGGAAGTTATATTTAAGGTTAATACCCTCGTTATATAATTATTTTAATTTATATCTCGTATAAATAAAAGTTATAAATAATTATTATACTCTTTTAGCCGAGCTTTATATCTTTATTAGAATTATAATATAATAACTCTACGTTTTAATAAATAAATCGCTTAGTAGTAACGTAGTAATATATTTTATTAAAATAGGTATAGAAGTATCTAAGTTTTAGAGTTTTATTATTCGTATCGATTTATTTAGTTTATTATTTTAATTAATTACCCATAATCTTTACCTATATAATAATAAGGGTAATATTTATTTTAGGAAGGAGAAGAGTATCTTTATCTTTATATATATTAAAGTAATCGACGGTTAATAGGTCCGTAGAAGGACGGATCTCTTAATTTATTTATAACTTTATTTCGTACGGAGGGTATCTATTATAATAAAGAGAGTTTTTAAAGTCCTTAAAAATCTTAAATTCTTTAATAAAAAGAGAATTATACCTATATACCGCGCTTTAATATTCGAGAATACGGGAGTAGGAAATTATAAACGTCTAGGTCGACTCGGACGTTAATATTATCCGAATCGATAATAATATTAGAAAAGACCTAGAGTTAAGTATAAATCTTATTAAAACTTATATCGTTACTATTAATAACTCCTCTATAACGGGAAGCCCGCCGCCTTCTTTAAAAAACGTCGTATAATTAATAAATACTTGGTTTAGGGGCTAGTATCTTACTATTTATTATTTTTTATAACTTTAACGATTATATAGTATATATATTTATTTATAGATTTATTATCGCTTTTTAGTTAGAATAGTTTATTTATAAATATTTATATTATATCCTCCTATTAAGGCCGGTCCTCTTCGTTAATTATAGTAAGACTACGGAGTAGATAAGTTACGGTCGAATCGAAAGATAGAGGGTAAAGAATTTACCGAGTTTCCTACTCGTCTTAATTTATCGACGTTATATTTATATCTGCGACCCTCGCCGTAGTTATTTTCCCTATATTAATATTATATAAGAACGGGTCCCTAGTTTAATACAATTTATTAATAATTAAATCTTATATTATTTCTTTCTCTTTCTTATTATTTAATTTATAGTTTAAAAGGTATCTCGATAAGAGTTTAGGGTCGTTTAATTAGAGAAAATAAAAATAAATCTAGTTAACGACGTTCTTAGACGGTAGGAGGTAGTATAGGAGGCTTTTTTAACTTTTCGATAAAAAAGTATAAACGCTCTTAGTCTAAATATTTTCTTTTCGCGCGAGAAGAGTATAGGTTTTTATAATATACTAGCCGATCGTCGTCCCGGTATCTTTTATTAACGCTAGTAATTTAGTTAACTAGTGCCTTAATCGTTAAATAAAATAATTTAATTAACGGAGAGGCCTATATATAATATAAAGACGGTATTAAAGACTACCGCTTTAATATATATTAACTAGTATATTCTATAGGCCCTCGTTATATTAAATATTTATATATTCGCGATAAATAGAATACTAGAGTTTATTATAATATAGATTATTTTACTCGTCCTAGAAGCGCTTCGATATTAAAATATCGATTAATTAACTATAACTAACCCGGAACTATACCGGTTTATTATAATTTATTATATTATCTTTTACGATATAATTAAGTCGAATAAATCGGATCTAATTATCGCGGCTATACGAGATTTTAAGGAGAATCGATTTAGAATCTATAAATATTCGAGGGGGCGAGGGGCGACTTCTTATATAAAATATATCTTCTAAATAATTATCTTCGGTCCTTTAGACTTTAGAACGCGAGGATTTAAAGAAAATAATATCTTAATAAAAGAAATAGTATATAAGATTTTATAATAAAAAGATATATTTTAAAACGAAATATTAAATATAAAAGCGACTCCTCGGATTCTCGTTTAAGGCTTTAATAAGTTATAGATTTTAATAACTACTTTATTAAATCCTTATATAGGCTACCGTATTACTTTATTTCTAAATAAAGAAGTATAATTAAATAAATTAAAATTAGTAATAATATCGTCGATAATTTAACGAAGAGTAAAGTTAATTTTAATATTACGTAGATTTCTACCCTAGATACCTACTTCTCGTATTCTCTTCTCTAGTTCTAATTTAACTACGGGGAAGAGTTTCGGCGTATAATATAAACCGAGCTCGACGTTTTTAAAATTTTATCGGAGGTTATTTATATTGATTTTAATATAGAAATAAGGATCCGCTAGTATTATAATAAATAACTTATCTACGGTAGAGAGCGAGGTAGAAGTAGATATAATTAATTAAAATAGAATTAAAGAGGGTTAGGAAGTAAGGAGTATAAAATATAATTTATAAATAAAGAAGATAAAATATAATTAATAAATTATAAAAGTATAGGTTAACTCGAGTATCTAGAAAAAATATCGATAGTTTTATAAATTAAGATTCGCTATAGTTCGGGCTAGAGTCTCGGCCGAAGTATAATCGAATGAAACTAGACACGCTACTTAATCTATAACCGTCGAATAGTATCGGTAAATCTCAAAAACTCCTATTAAAACCCTAGTTACCGACCGCGCGGATAGGGCTAGTAGTGTCCTACTAGTAATTTTTACTAAGAAAAGTTATTAATAAGATACTATTAATAGCCCTAATTTACGGATAAAGCTATTAACGTTTTATTAATAAATTTAATAAATTAGGGGTCCGGGTAAATAACTTTTAATAAATTTAATAAATCGGGGGTCCGGGTAGTATCCTATTAATAATTTTAAATTAATTTTAATAGGATTAGTAATTTTAGTAATTTATATATACTATTAATATATTAATAGTAGCCAGCCCTATTATAGGGCTGAAATAAATAAAGTTCTATAATTATCGTTATTAACGGTAGCGACCCCTAGCGACGACTACTAACGCTAGCGACCTACCGGGCCCGGAATAATGAGTTTTAGTGAAAGTTCTCGCGGGGGCGTCACCCGGGCACATCCGGGGAGTATACGCACATGAATACTATGCCATTTCGCATACCATGGCGCATGCCTTGGCGCATGCCATAATTGCGCATGCCATGGGGGGCTTTCGTCTGATGTTTTAGGGGCTGCTGCGGGGGGCGTACATCGCATGCCATTCAGGATACCTTTGCGCATGCCATTCGCATGCCATTCGCATGCCATTCAATGGTATGCGCAAGCTGCGCACGCCATTGCGCATGCCATGGGGCATACTATGGCCCATACTATGGCCCATACTATGGCGCATGCTAATGCGCATGCAAATGCGCATGCTATAGGGCATGTAATGGGCCTATTCGTCTGATATTTGAGTTACTGATTATTTATCGAGTTACTGAACCTACTGATAGTAAGTACTATTTACTAATAGGACCCTGCCCGGACCCCTAACTTACTGATCCTACTGAACCTCGGGTCGGTATTTAATATGGAGTTTCAGCGTAAACCCGTAGACGGCTTTCTAATAGGGCTGATAGCGCTTGGAGTATACTAATATTTACTTTTAAGATTTGCCGATGAGGGCGGTAGTATAATTAGTACCTCGTTGTCGATAGAAAAAACCCCCTTCCCATCTTTCTAAAATAGTAACGAGCGCGGATTATAATTTATATTTACTACGTAATAACTAGTTAAACCGAGCTAGATATATAACTAAAGTATAATTTACTAGTAAAGATAATAACGCGACTAACGGTTTAATTTAAAAGGGTAAATAGGGAGCCGTAGCCGACTAGTATATATTAAATAAAATAGATATTAACTTTAAATATATAATATACTTAATATTTAACGTTTTATATAAGTACGCCGATTTACTATATTACGATTAGCCTAGGCGGGTTTAATATTTAAAATAAAATATTATATATCTTATATACACGCCTTAACGGTAAATAAAATAGGATTTTCGCCTCTCTTATATATTTATAACGTAGCCGCTTTAAACTTACGAGTATAATTAACCTCGATATTATTATCGCCGATACGATATATAATTTTATCGGTCGAGTTATTATAAACCCTATCTTCGCGGAGGACCTTTTTAAATATTTTAAATTCGATCTTATTTAATATAATATTTATTAGAGGCTTCTTCTCCTTTAGGAGTTTAAACGCGAAGAAAAATATATCGGCCGTTATTTAAATCGACTATACGTAGAAGCCCGTTTCGTTAAAAGTAAAAAAACACACTATATAAGAAAAACTATCGGTAGAAAGAGATAATATAATATACCGTCTACGGTTACGATAGTAATTATATATATTATTAATCTTTCTAGTTATCTTTAATTTATAGTTCTTAAGCTAGAGTTAAGGTATCTTAAATATAAAAATAAAAAGAAAGATTTTATCTAGTTACTTTAATATTTTATTAAGTTTAATCTAATTCTCGAGGCTCTTTAAAGACGTACCTATAATATATCTTTATTTTATCTCTTTCTTTAATACTATCCGTATTTCCTTATAGTATAATTACTTAATTATAAGGCTACGCGAAATAATCGAGATTATCTAATTCCTAGGGTTAACGTTAATATAGAATTTAATAAAAGGTAGAGAGGGTAGAGAGGAGGTAATAATAACGGGGTCGCGAAGGTCTTCTATAATATAAATAAAAATATAGATTATTAAGTATTAATAGGTATATTAATAACGATAAAGTAAATACTATAAATAAGAATATCGATATTAATATATAAGAAATAATAATAATATTTAGGTAGGTATTACCTTAAATACTCTACTAAACCTACTAGATAATATTAATATAAATATAGTTAGCGAAGGTCGAGTCGGATATTAAATTATATCCGACTCGGACAACTAAATAATATTAATATATTATCGACTCGTCCGAATCGGATAAATATCTTTAGTTTATAGAAAGTACGAAAAGATACTAGTAAATATTTATTATATATACTAGCTATTTAGTAAGGACTATTAATAAAAACTCTTTACCGACGATAAATATAAATATAATATAATTTTATATCTTATCGATTTGGACCTCGTCGTTAAGAGAGTACTAGGATATTAATTATACTAGAACGGTCCACTATTTAATATACTAGGGTAGTATACGATATAAACGCTCTATTTAAAAGTTTAATATTATATTAAATAACGGAGGTATTATAGGGATAATATCTCTACCGAATATTAATCGGTATAGGCTAGAGTATCTAGTTAAAGTAATATAAATAAAAAGGTAGTATTATTAATTATATCGTTTATTTTAATTTAAACTTAGGTGAAGCTCGTTAAGTTTATAATTATAGAAGAGCGATAAAGAACTTCTATTTATAGTTTAGAGAAGAATTATATAAAGTCTTTAACTCGCCGATAATAAAAAAAAGCCCCCGTAGTAACGCCTCTTTATTCGATTATTAATATTAATCGGATTTTCCTATCGTTTTTCCCGTTATTAAATACGTTTATTTCCTCGTTTTATTATCTTTTATTTACTTATCTAATATTATCTAGTCTAAGTAATTCTTATCTTTTAGAATAAAGTAGTAGTTATATATCTTTTTATTCTTTTAAGATAAGCGCGTAATCCGCCCGTTATATTAAATATCGAAGAATTATATCTAATCTATATCGAGATTAATATTATAGAAGGTACGAGTTAGAGTTACTTTAATCCCGAGGATATATTTAATAAATAAGAGAAAGCGAATCTTATCCCCTTTTATAAATAACTAAATATATTCTTTATCCCGTTTAATCTAATCTACGGATAAACTATATTATAAAGACTCGCGGGGGTAGTACTTCTCTAACTATTATATAAACGTTAATATAAGTTTTATACTAGATATTATCCGATAAATTTAAACTTATATATAATACGACGTAGGTAACGACGGGTAAACTAGTAAAGATAATTAATCTCTTTAATTTATCGTAAATATCCTAGCCGAGTAAATTAATTAATTTTTTTAATATTAATAACTTAGGTATATTCTTAATAAAGTAGTCGAGATAATAAGTATAAATACTATTTTATAAATATTTATTCTAATCCTTTTATTTTCCCTCTAACTCTAGGAACTTTATACGGGGTCTATTATTATTATATTTAAAATTTATAAAGAACTCCTTATCCGTTAATATTAGGTTTTTAGTTCGAGTAAATACTAGAAAGTTTAGTATAACTCCCGCGGCGCGAAGTTTATAGGCCTTTTTAAAGTAACTATTAATAATCGCTATAAATATTTCTTTACCCGCCGTTATAACGCCCGCCGTAAATTTTTAGTACTCCTTTTATACTTTCTTATTAATTTATAACTCCTCTTTATAGAGTTCTTTTTATTAAGCTTCCGTAATAAAGTAATAGACTTATTTTATTTTATAAGAGGGAAGTTTAATAAGCTCGGTCGTACCCTCGAAATTCTTAATAAAAAGTATTCGTTTGATTTCGATAGAATTAAGAATTATCTTTATTTTATTTATAACTACCTTTTCTATATCCTTATCTAGGTATATATAAACGAGTAGGTTCGCTATTTTTTAACCGATATCCTCGATTTTATAAAGTACTATATATTTAGTAGACGAATCTTAAAGTTACTACGATTATTTAATTAACCTAATTATAATCGCGCAGTCCTTTAAGATACGAGTTTATAAAGTTATTAAAAAACTTTATATAAAAAGTAAACTCTACTAGTACTTATATTTATATATCTTATCTAATTCGGCTTTTTTAAAATAACTTTTAAGGAATTTCGTTAGAACCCGCTCTTTAATATCTTATTTAATCTCTCGGATAAATCTAGCGGCGGTACCCGTTTTAGTCTTTACTTTATGAAATTCGTCTATAAAGATTTATCCTATACGGAAATTATATTTAAGGTTAGTATCCAGTCGATTTAAAATCTTCTTAACCTATATATCGTATAAGGCGGGGTTATATATAAGTAGGATTCTTTCTTAATTAGGTTTTACGGCTCCGTCTAATTTATAATATAATAACTCAGTGTTTTCGGGGGTAAATCGTTAAGTATTAATATTAAGATACTTCTTTTTAACCTAGGCGTAGAAGTACTAAAGTCTTAGATCCTTATCGTCTATATTAATTTATTTAGTTTATTCCTTTAACTAATTCTTTACTACCTTCGCTAGGATAATAATTAAAGTAATATCTTATATAGGATAAATAATAGTATTCTTATATTTATATATATAAGGATAACGGATATCTAGTCGACCCGTAGAGAGATAAATATCGCCGTCGGCTTACGATTATAGCTCGTATAAAGAGAGATATTTATTATAATAAATAAATTCTTTAAATTCTTCGAGATCCCGAAATTTCTTCTAAATACTAGAGTAATAGTAATATAAATTAAATTAACGTTCGGTAATAAAGTTAAGGAAAATATTAAGTGTTTAAATCGAGTTGGATATTAATATAATCCAATTTAATAATATTATTAAAAGAGACTTAAAGTTAAAAACGAATTTTATTAAATCCTAGATTATTATTATTAATAGCCCCTCCGTAATAACTAGCCCGCCGCCTTCTTTAAATAATATCGTAGAACTAATAAATATATAGTTTAGGAGGTACTATTTTATTATCTACTATTTTTTACGGCTTTAACCCTCGTATAATATATATATTATAAATAAACTTATCACCGGGTTTTAACTAGAATAATTATTTTATAAATATCTATATTCTACTATCCTATTAGGGTCGGTCCTCTTTATTAATTATAATAAAGCTACGGAGTAGATAAATTATAAACGAATCGAAAGATAAAGAGTAAAGAACTTATAGAGTTTCCCGCTCGTTTATATTTATAAACATTATATCTACTTCGGTAACCCTCGCCGAGGTTATTTTCCCTATATTAATATTATATAAAGACGGGTCCCTCGTTTAATATAATTAATTAATAATTAAATTTTCCGGCGCCTCTTCTTCCTCCTTATCATCGTCGGATAATATCTTAATAGGGGTTTTAGTTCGTTTAATAGGAGAGGGCGGGGGCGGATTCGTTTAACGAAGTTACTAAATAGTAGGAGGTAGTATAGGAGGCTTCTTTAAATATTCGATAAAGACGGAAGACCTCTTTAACTAAGTCTTTTCTCTTCGTAGAAGAGAATTATAATATTCTTAAATATACTAACCGACTATAGACCCGGTACTTTTTATTAATACTAGTAATTCTATTAACTAGTGTTTTAATCGTTATATAGGATAATTTAATTTACGGAGAGGCCTATATATAATATAAAGAAATTATTTAAAATTACCGCCTTACTACGTACTAACCAGTATATCCTATAGGTCCTCGTTATAATTAATATTTATATATTCGTTAGGAGTAGAATACTAGAGTTTATTATAACGTAGATTATTTTACTTATCCTAAAAGCGCTTTATTATTAAGATATCGATTAATTTAATATAATTAACCCGGAACTATACCGGTCTATTATTATTCTTTATATTATCTTTTAAGATAGTATTTAGTCGAATAAATCGGATTTAATTATTATAATTATATAAGACTTTAAAGAGAATCGTCGTAGGATCTTTAGATATTTAAGGGGGCGAGGTATAATTTCCTATATAAAGTTTACCTTCGGAGTAATTATCTTCGGTCCTCTTAATTTTAGAACGCGGGGATTTATACGACTCCTCGGATTCTTATTTAAATTAACGGTTTATAGCTTTAGTAGTATTTTCGTTAATTAAATATAAAAGTTACTATATCCCCTTATCTCTAAATAGGGGAGAATAATTAAATAAATTAAAATTAATAATAATAACGTCGATGATTTAACGACGAGTAACTTTAGTTTTATTATTACGGAAGGTTTTATTTAATATTCTTATATCTCGTATTCTCCTCTCTAGCTCTATTTTAATTACGGCGAAGAGTTTTAACGTATATTGTAAACCGAGCTCGATATTCTTAATATTTTATCGGAGATTATTTAAACTAATATTAACGTAGAAGTTAAGAATCGATAATACTACGGTAGGTAATTTATCTACGTTAGAAAACGAAGTAAAAGTAAATATTATTAATAAGAATTAAAGTAAAGAGGGTAAAGTATAGTTAATAAATAAAAACGATAAGATATAATTAATAAATAAAGGGGGCGAAAGGATAGATAAAGAGTACGAGTCGACTTTCGATAAATAAAGTAAATAAACGCGTTATTTATTTCATAACTAGTAGCGCTAAAACGATAATATTAAACTCGTCGAAACTTAATATTAATATTTATAAGATTTTATTTATTATAACGCTAAAATATAATAGAGTAGAAGATCCTAGGTTTAAATAAAAGTAAAGAGGGTAAGAAATAATAAAATAATAATAACTAAAAACGGATATTAAAATAATATTAAGTTCGCGTATTAAGTACGAATTAATAGTATATATAACCAAATACTTATTAGAGCGGAATTATATTCGATTAAATAGTTAATAAAGTTATTATTATATTTAGACTATTATAGGATTACTATTAAAAGTTAATACTTTTATTTCTATAAGTTCTTGAATCTTAAAAGTAGCCGGATAATAAAAAACGTCCGAGTTAGTTAGGGCTATACTTGGTATACTATAAAGAGAGGTATAACGGGAGAAATAAATAAAGTAAATAATACGAAAGACCACTTACTTCTAACTAAATACTATATTATCGGAATATTTATATAGGTCTATACTCTAGTACTATTAACGGTTTATAATTATTATTAAATATAGTAGTAAACTTAGGCCATAATTATTTCTTAATTAATATCGTGTTATATTTTAGATTAGAAGCGGTAGAGTTTATTTACGATTAAGAATATTATAGTTATTAAGTATAATCGCTAGGGATACGATAAACTAATATATTATATCTCTATTAAACGGAGGAATCTTTATATTAACGGGTAATTATCCCGTTTTAACGGTAAATACGTTTTATAAAAAGTCCGATAAAGGGGTAAAGGGATGACGTAAAGACCTCTATAAACTTAATATTAAAAAGTAACTCTCGTATATTTATTAATTAATATATATAGACTTTTAGAAAGATCCCCTTCCTTAACTTTAGTATTTAATATATAGATTTAATCTAGCCTCTTTCTCGTTTAAATAGATAAAATAATATATACAATTTCTTTTTATACTCTTTCATATACTAAACTAGATAATATTCTTATAATATTAATATTTTATTACTACGGTTATACTAGTTAATTATTATACCTAGTATTAAGGATTTATCTCTAAAATCTTACGAGGTTTCCTCGATATTCTAAAGATTAAATCCTACCTTCGAAGTCTAGTATACTTAATATACGAATAACCTAATATACTACGTGGTTTATATATATCTCGGACGATTAACGAGTAGTACTAGAATTACCTAGATTTTAATTATATAAAGATTTTAAATTAATCGATATTTTACCCTATCGACAGGTTTATTAGGAAAAGAGAATTTAAATTATACTATTATTAAAACGAATAAATCGATAGTATCGATACTATAAAAAGTAATATCTTAGTAGTAACGGTCTTTCTAGGTATTTATTATAATATAAAGGCCGATTTAATAACCTTAATTAAATATATAGGAAACGGACGCGTTTTTATAAAGATCCTATAGAGCCCCTAACTTATATAAACGAAAAGAACGAGGACGATATTAATAATAAAAGTCGCTTTTAGGCTAAAGGTATGGGTATTTCTTAAAAGAACGATATACATTAAATAATTATATAAATAACGATATTATAGAATAAATATTCTAAGACGCGGAGGACTATAAGATATATTATCCTCGGGACGTATTAATTTAAATAACGGAATAAACGACCTTTATAGCGGCTTCGGGCGATACTAATATAATATCGTCTTTAATAATTATATCGGTAGAATAATATTTACCGGAGCGAGGTACGGGGAGGTTAATAATAAAAAAAAATATACTAGATTTAAGGTCTTTATCCGAGTAATTATTTAAATTAAATATAAATTACGATCCCTTCGGATTAAAAATAGACTATATAATAACCGAGTAGATATATATTACGCGATTCTCTAGCGGTTTTATAAATAAGTTTTTTAAAAACCGTCGATTAAGATCTTTCTATAAATACTATAGCTTCGATAGCGCCCTACTATTAAAAACTAAATTATCTAGTATAAAATATAATAATATCGATAGGGACTAGGTCCGGTAAACTTTCTAGGTTTATATAAATAAATTTAGTAACGAGCCTAGAATATATTTTATTCTCTACTTCGATATAATATCTATTATAAGAGCGTTATTAGGATATATATTATTTAATTCGAGTCTTAATTATATACCGATATACTAGCGAAATCTTAATGTAGATTTTATCGTTAATAAGATATATATAGCCGGCTAGTAGTAGGAGATATAGGATAAACTACCTAACGACTCGACCGTTATACCGGTAATAATAAGATTAGATAAGATTTATTTATCTCGAACCTACGGAGACTAGTAGGCCTAACCGGTTTATATTATTATTAATAACCTCGAACGGAGTATATAACAAGTAAGGACTCGGTTAGGGATAATATTATTTAACCTAATATTAATAGTTTATAATAAAGCGAAAATCGAAGTATATTATTATACTTTAAGACTTATAGTAGAGGGTAAGTTAGTCGTAATTATAATTAATATTTATTTATATTAACCGCGTAATTTTAAAGTATTTAAGGAGTACACTCGGAAGGGGATTTATATTATATATACGGACGGATTAATCCGATAATATTATCCGATCTTAACTTCTATACCTAGCGATTATAAAGAATAGGTTTTAATTATTTTTATTAAGAGTAGTAAATATTATCTAGTATATTTAGTACTGTTGAATAAACGCGAGCGATTACGCCCTAAGGTCCTATATTCTCTAAGGATACCGGAGTAATATATAAAATAATTACGCGTTTAAAGAACTTATAATAAGGATATACCTAAATAACTATTGGATATAATAGTATATAACCGCCGTAGTTTCGCGGAGGGTTATTTCGCGGTTAATGTCTTCGGGATCTAAATCTTTAATATATTATATATTTTAATAATAAAGGGGTTAATAAACTACTTTTTAAATTAATAAATTTAATACGTTAAAGAGGGTAGAATAAAAGAAGAGATAAAAACTTTACTCGACGGTCGATTTCGAGTCGTATTTAAATATATTAATTTAAGGCGTTTCCTAAACTTTAATAAAATTAGTTAGTAGACGGGGGAGGAGAGTAAATAATTTTTATAAATAATTATACCCGTATTTACCCCTCTACTATTAGAAAAGATACCGGAAATACTATATATAGGACGAGCGATTATTAACTTTATTATATTTATAAGATATTATTCGTATAACGAAGAAACGCTTAGGTATATAAATATAATATTAAATAGAATTAATCTCTTAAAAGAAGTCTTTAAGAAATATAGACCGATTAATAAAAAAACGGGCGAGTTATATTTTAATTTCCCTAAATTCTACGTCCTTATTTACGTAGTACCGATAATTAGATAATATGGTCCACCGGACTCTTATAATACTTAAATAATAAAGAGGATATATTTAATATTATTAAAAAACTACTACGAGCGAACGAATAAATACGATGATTATTAGGAGTAAATAATAGAGTATAACGCTCGCTATATTAAAATTATTATTATAAAGAATAAATTAGAGTATCGGGAGATAGAGTTTATACTACTTAATTAAAAAAGAAGGTAAGAAGAAAAGAAAGTTATAAAGACCGAGGTTCTCTTAAACCTCGATAAATTAAATTAATAAACGGACGTAGACGAGGACGTTATTTTATAGTAAATCTATAAATACGATACTCGTTATTAATATATAATATTAAATATAACGAAGATACTTAACCTAAAGGGCTTTCTCGAAGGTCTAGTTATATTTATTAAAGCGAATCGAGTAAAAACGTTTATATAGGGCCTAACGATACCGAATACCGAAATTAATAAACGGGAGGTAGATTATAGTTAGGTTAATAATTACCTAGTTTATATCCTTAAGAATATAATATATTAAAAGACGTTAGGGGAGGACTCTTTTAATCCGAGCCACTTTTATAAAAATATAATAATCTATAGACTAAATATAAAGCTATATTATTATAGTTAGCGTAGGGATAATATATAAGTATACGAATAAAAGTCGGTCGAAACGAATCCTATTACTATATAAGAAGGAAGGTTAATAAATAAAATATAAATCGTTATAAAAGTAAAGAATTTAGGTTAAAGGGACTAAAAATAATAACCTACTCGTTTATAAAGTACCTTTATAAAAGTCTTTAATTAATAATATTTAAGGTAGGTTTAAGAGTTTTATAAAATAATAAAAATAGAAAAAGTATATTTATCATATACTCTTAACCCTAGAATATTAGGTAATCGGCGGTTCTACGAACTACCGAATATCGAGCGAAGTATTTATCTCGTATTTATAATAATAAAAAGAAGGGACTTCTTTTATATTAATTTATTCATCGATTAAAATTAATATAATATTATTTATAACCCTAAATTCTTTATAAAGAGCTAGAGGGTAGCCGAGGAAATCTACGCCTAAATTATAAACGGAGGGCGTATATATAAATTAAATATAAAGCGACGAAAGAGTTATAAATATTAATATTATAAGGAAAAAGGATTTCTACTAGTCGCTATAATAAAAAACGTATAAAAATAAAGATTTAATAAAGTAATCTAAAGAATAAAATCCGAGTTAGATTATATCATTATCCGATTTAGATATTAAATCGCCTATATTACTATTTAATTTAGATATTAAATCGTTTATATTATTATTTAACTCGGATAACGAATCGCCTAAATCGGGTTCGGGGATAAAATCGAAGAAGCGAATTAAGAGTATTATTATTTTATTATAATCGAAGATATTAAATCCTAAATAACCGGGGTAATAATACGAGTATAAGTACTACCTCCTAAATTAATAATATATTAAGACCGGGTATTTTAAAGATTACGGATATAAGTTTTATAAAGAAGAGGAAGCGTAGAGAGCCTATATTTAAGAATATTACGAGTAGGAGCGGGATCGTTATACGGACTAATATAATTAACTCGTTATCGAGGAAGGATAGTACGTAGGGAGATAAAGATAATAACGAATAACGGAGTATAAATACGAATATATAGAATAAGGATAATACTATATAGAGGATTAAGAGGGAGGAGTTTATTATAACGACCGAACCTAAGGAGTTAAAGGGTAAGAGGGATATTATAAAATAAATATATTATTTAAAGCGTAGGAAATAATACTAATAATTATTTATAACTTTAATTACGATTTAATTATATTCGTTTATATCGGCCTAGAAGTTAAGAGTTTCGGTATATATAAAGAATTATTATTTAAAGCCTCGATATTCTTTAGAGGTATTTTTTCCGGCGAATATAAACCCGAAATAAAAACTAAATCCGAAGACGTCGTCGAAATTATATTATATAATAATGACTCGAAGGTAATTATCCTTTTTAACGAAAACCTATTAATTTTTAAGTGATTTAACGACTAGGGGTAAATACCTTTATTATATTTCTCTCTCCCGTTGAGGTACTCCGATAAAAAAGTCTTCCCCCGAATAAAGTTTTAAACGGATAAACGGTAAAAAAGAGGGATAATTACGTGAGTAAAAGATTATTTATTTATTTTTTATCTTCTTACCTTTACCCTTTTATATTATTATACTATTTTTTATTTAATTAATTACGATATAATTAAAATTTATATATTACTATATACTTTTATTAGAGTTATAGTAGATATTATTTAATAAATTAGGCTAGTTTCTAACCCCCCTCCTACGTTTTTAGTTAATTATAATTATTATAATTTCGTTAACCCTGAATTAGAAGTTACCTTTAAGAAGTATATCCACGCCGAATAAGACGAATAAAGAATCGAAGAAATTCGAATACTTTAAGCCTAACTTCGTTATCTAATAACGAATATAATATTATTATTTATTTACGGTAAGGTTAGACTTTAAGTCGCCGAATTTTATTATATTTTTATTAATATCTTACTACGTACCGTCTACGCTATACTCTTCGACGTAATTATTTATAGTATTTATACCGTTAGAGGTTAATACTAGTAAATTAATAACTTCCTAGATATTTAGTATTAATACGTTTATAATATCTTCTAATAGGTAGAAAATAAGTAGATTCTTTTAATCTTCGTTATTTATAGGATTAAAAGTAGGAAGGGAGGCCACGTCGAAGGGGTCGCCCCTTTTAAAAATTATTATAATCGAGGCGCCCTAAAATTCGGGTAATCTATTTACTTTATAGTAATAATAAGTTTTAAATTATTAAATATATATTATTTCTACCTCGAACATCCTCTTATCGATCTTTATTTCATTTTTATTAGTATTTTTATTTATTTATATTCGTTATACTAGAGGCCTTAACTTATATATACTCGTACTTTTTTAAATATTTAAGTTATTTATTACTTTTTTACCTAAGTATAATAATTTCTTTATAATAATTATTATTTTTAAGATATCTCCTAGAGTCTAGAACTTTACCTTTAAATTAAATATTCTTCGATATTTATAACCCCCCTTAAGGGTAAATAGCCTTAAATTAAAATATTAATAATAATCGTATATTCTCTTTATTATTAATAATAGTGTTAATAATCTCCTTTTTAATTTCTTATATCTCGATAGGTTTAATATCGACGGGTTTATTTAATTATAAATCGTATAATATATATCTCCTTTATTTAATTAATACGAAAGATATAGTAAAAGATTAAGATTATTAATAAAAGTCTAAAGTTAAGTATTAAAAGAGTATTAATATATATAATTAAATTATTATTGGAATATTATAACTTTTAAAAGCCTTAAATAAGAATAATTTTAAAAGAATATAATAACGCCGGGAGCTAGTAAAAAACCTCGTATAACCGAGCGACGAGTATTAAAAAAGAATATAATTATTTAAGTAAAAAGTAATTTATATATCTTTTATCTTTCTCCTTTTATTTATTTACGTTATAGTATTACTCGTTATATCTAATTATAATATAACTAGATTATTTATACTACTACCTACGTTTATAATATAATAGTATCCTCGTTATTTAATAACGAATATAGGGCGCCTCGGAGATCTAGTTAAATTATTTCCTCCGTAGTAATAACGAGCCTTATTTTACTAAATATATAATACTCTAATATTAAATATTCTTTTATCGATCTTTATTTTATTTATTTTAGTTTATTTATTTCCTCGGATTCGTTTTTTCTAAGACTTTTACTTTCTTATTTCTTTATAGGTTATATATTATACTAGTTATTATCTCGTACCTTTTAATAATTATTAAGTTATATTTATCCGTATACGTCTTCGAATAAGAGAAATTAGTTTATAGTTTTAAATTTAACTAAACTCCCTGAATTTAGATAAAATAAAGGTAATTAATTTATATTTATATTAATTAAAGGCCCTAAAGGCCGGCTCGTATCTTTAAAAATAAATTAAAGATTCTAACGGAAACCTATTTAATTAATTTTATACGAAATTTTATAAAAGAATATATTTAAATAAAGAATTATACTAACCTCTTTACTTTTATATTAATTAATAATCTTATTAATTCGAGCGCCTTTAGTCTAATAAAGAAAGTTAAAATAAAGAGAAAAATAATCGGCGGTCTAATAAAGCCCGATTAAATATAAAAGGGCGAGTCTCTTTAGTAATAAATTTAGATATTTAATAACGAATATTAAGTTTATAACTTCGGGTATTATTATATTAAAAATAATCCGGATACCCGAGTTAACTATATTATAACGAGGAGAGAGGAAGATATTTTCTTTAACTCGAATAAATCTTATATTACTACGCTCGGTATTTATAATAAATATTTTAATACTTTTTTATTATAATCGGCGCTCTCTAAATACTTAACTACCCGTATTCGGAAAAAGTAAACGAGCCCCGTTTATTATTATTTAAGAATATTTACTAATATCCGTTTAACCTCCTACGTATTATTAACGAGGTCTAATAAAAAGCGGATAATATCGATATTAAATTAAAGGAGTTATTAGAGCCGTTAGATAAAAACTTTCTAATAATTATTATATAAGAAATAATAAGATTTAAATAATAAATTAAGAAATATATTAAAGGGGGCGCTTAAGTTAATACTTTTTAAAAAAAATAGAATAAATATATTTTTTAATTTCGTAAGATTTTAACCGACTCGCGATTAATTTTTAAATTACTAAATCCGTTAATATTTAGTTAATTTTATAGTACGTTAATTAACGAATTTATAATTACGCCTAATCCCTTAGGCTAGAAGAATATTACTATTTTTAAATTTAATTCCGAATCTAATATTAATATTAATAGTAAATTAAGTCTTATATTATTTAGGAGGAAGAGATTATACGGATCGATATAATTTATATTAAATAAGTTTTTAAAAATCGTCCTTCGTTCGAAAGATTATATTATATCCTCTAAATACTTTAACCTTAACGAGGTATATAATATTATTTAAAACGCGTATATTAAACTTCTAGGGTAAATTTATCCTAATACTATAAAGAGAATTAGGTCTTTTAATAGATATAGAAAGTTTTTAGAAATTATTAAAGCCTAAATTAAATATAAAAAGGAAAATCCGTCGATTAATCTAAGATATATTTATATCTAGACTTCGTTATTTAAGTCCGTTTAATACTAGAAGGCCTTAAAGGTTCTATATATAAAAAAAATAATCGAATATTAAACCGGGATCCTTATTAAAGCGACTCTAAAGAATAAAGTTATAAAGGTATATATTTAAAATAAAGATAATATTATAAAGAAGGTTAAGATTAAGCCTAAAATAATACTATAAAAAAAATTAAAACCGAGGAGGGTAAAGTTATTACCGAGCCTAAAATAATATTATAAAGAAAATTAAAACCGAGGAGGGTAAAGTTACTACCGAGTTTAAAATAATATTATAACGAGGATTAAAAGGGAGGAGGGTAGGTTTATTACCGAGTTTAAAATAATATTATAAAGAGGATTAAAAGAAAGGAGGGTAGGTTTATTACCGAGCCTAAAAATCTAAAATACGAGAAAGAAATTATAGAGTAAATATTTTATTATACCGTTAAAGCTAAAACCTTAAGTAAAGGCGAAGTTAATAACGAAACTACGCTCTCTCTTAAGAAAAAAGGTATTATTTATAAACCTAAAGATATTCTAGTTACCGAAGTTATATTTATTAATATTATTACTTTTTTCTCTCCGACGATAATTTTAGAGTTATACCCGTTCTATTTAATAAATATAAAAGCCTAAAGATATTCTAGCCACCGAAGTTATATCTATTAATATTATTATTTCTTTCTCTCCGATAATAGCCTTAGAGTCGTGCCCGTTTTATTTAATTAATATAATAGTATTAATAATTTCTTTAATTAAGCTCTAAGGGTTTAGAGGTTTTTAAATAACTCGGATAATATTAATAACCTAACGGGTATCCTAGTTATAATAAATAATATTTAATAACCGATTACTATAACGTAGAGACTAATAAATATATTCGGCTATATACTAGACGAAATTATAAAGGCGAAGAGTAATAAGACTAATAATTTAATAAGACTCGAAAATCCGGTTCTAAATAAAACGAATATAGTTTTAATTTAACCGCGTAAGGTAGTATCTTCGCCTAATTATATATCTACCGCCTAAATAAAAATTTAAATTTATAAATATAAATCGACGTTACTTCCTCTTTATTAGATTATAATTACGAAGATAATAATTATTATTATCGTTATTAAAATAAAAGTTAAATCTAAAGGACGTTAATTATAGGAGTTACGATATAAATAGTAATAACTTTAAATCTATTATAAGGTATATCGAAGCGAAGATTAATACGATATTTATTATTAGATACTATAGGTTAAAGGCCTTGACTTTCGTAATTAAATTATTTACTTTTAAGATATTTATTAATAGGGTCTATATTAATAGTATTTTAATATAAAAAGAAGACCGACTAGAATCCCGTTTAAAAAGAGATTACCGAATAAGTATCGCGGTAGATAATAATAATATATTATTAATAAAGGCTATATCTACGGGCTTAATATTATAAAGATAAAATATTACTTATTTTACGAGTTCTTTAATTTAATATTTATTTACTTTATTAATAACGTTAATAGACTAAATACTTATAGCGCCTATAAATAGAAATTCTAAGATATCCTACTGTTATTCGAGTCGGATAAAGTAGCTTTTCGAGTTAGACGAGATAATTATCCGAGTCGGATATAATAATTATCTAAATCGGATATAATAGATATCCGAGTCGGATAAAAGCTATACGAAAATACTTTATAATAAAAAATCCTATAATTTTCTACGATTATTATTCGTTCCTAGGGCGTTCTAGACAGCTTATAAAGTAATTTAAAAACGAAGATATAAAAGTTTTAAATATTATTATTAGCGAGAATACCGGGTTATATTTAGACCGTTATAAATTCTTTATTTATAAAGTTAAATTATTTATCGCCGTCTAACCTACTAGTTATATTATCGACGTCGTCGATATTTTCTTCGTTATTATCTTTATTATTAATAGTGCTACTATAGTTAGAATAGGTATTATTAATAATAATAAGAGTAAAATAATTAGAAGAAGAAGTCTTATTAATACTACGCGAAAGTTAAACGTATCTCGCGTAAATACCCTAAACTAGGTACTAGTAGAGGCGGTAAAGATTAAGGTATAAATATAAACGACGGTAACTCTAACGGATATAAAGGAAAAAATAATTATAATAGTATAATTTATAATAAATATTAGTAGTAAATATTAGATATTAAATAATAATTAAATTTAAAACTTAATAATAGGTATATTATACTAATAGAGGTCAGTATATAGTTAATTTACTAAATATACTTCGAGTATATTATTAGTAAATTAGATATATTATCGGGGCTAGTAGTATATTATCTATAAATAATAGATATTAACTATACTAGGAGTATAGTATCGGTAAATAAGGGTTATTAAATTTATTAATAAATTATTAATAATAACCCCGAGTTACTAAATTTATTAATAGGATACTACCCGGACCCCTAATTTATTAAACCTATTAATAGGACGCTGCTAGCCCTATCCGTAACTTAGGGCTACTAGTAGGACGCTACTAGCCCTATCCGCGCGGTCGGTAACTAAAGTTTTAATAGGAGTTTTTGAGATTTACCGATATTAATTCTATTTATAAATTATAGTTCTAGTTTACTATAACTCTATATACTCTTTATAAATAATATATAGTTATAGGGAGTTACGTCGGGGGTTTCTAGCCTCTTTATTTATTTCTTTAATACTCTTAACCCCTTTATTTATTATATCTTAGCGGGCTAGTATACCTCGGTATAATATTAATTATAGTATAATTATCTAAGTTAATTCAGCTTCTATAATTTATAATTAATAAAAACACTTTTCTCTTAAAGGGATATTAATTAACTAGTATATTATTTACGCGCCCCTTATTATAGGGGGCTAGTAACGGTTATTCTAAATAACTAAACTATTTAAAATCGTAGTAACTATTTATTATACTAGATTAAGACTAGCTTCATAGTAGCTACTAAATATAGTATATAGATCCTATATAAGAAGTATACAGCGTAGTTATACTATTTATATTATAGTATTATATTATAATTTTCGGTACTTTAGAGTTTTTTTAAAAATAGGAGGTTTAGAGCCCTCGCTCTAACTCTTTAAAGATTAATTTTATTATTTAAATATAAAGATTATTTTCCCGTTAAGGCTTTATATTGATTTTTATATTATTATAAATATTTTAGGTATTATAACCTAATAGTTTTAATCTCTCTTAACTTTTTTAAATAATAATTTATTAAAAATATAAAAGATCTCTTTAGAAATAATCGTCCCGAAGGCGAGACGTATAAGATTAATACTCTAGATAAAAATATAGGAGATTTATTAAAGAATATTAATTTTACGGTAGATTAATAATTTATAAAATTAAAATATAAGTAGAAAGCCCTTAAAAAAGAGGCCTTTATTATTATAATTTAAAAGAATATCGAAAATTTATAATATATTATTATAGGTAAAGGAGATAAGGAAATCGAAGATAATCTTTAAAAATTAAATATAGAAGACGAAAACGGCCCGATAATAAATCGTAGTTAAATTAATCTTAATATAAATTAAGGTAATTTACGGTTATCGAAACTATAGGATTTTTATACGAAGAATCCGTAAGATTATTAAGAATAAATTTATAATATAGAGACCGCGTTCCGTTTAATACCCGTAAACTTTCGAATAAACGAAAAGAAGATTTTATATATAATACCCTATTTAAAAAGATAAATTAAGAAATTATAAAATAAATATAAGAAACTTTATTTAGTAGATATATTAATATAAAAATTCTTTACGGATTATTTATTTAATATAATCGAGGACCCTTTAAACCGAGTTATAAATACGAATTTTAAATATTAATATATACGTTAAAGGAATAATTAATTAATATAAGATTTCGATATTTATTTTAATACCCTAAAAACCGAACTACCTCTTTATAATAAAGAGTAATAAATAATTTATTTAATAATTTATTTAAAACCTAATATTTTAAAAGAAGTTAACCGAGCCTAAAATATTCCTATTAAGCGAACCGAATTTATATCGTTTATAACGCGTTATAAACGTAATCTTAATCGAGATTTTAAAATATAAAATAATAATTAAGATAATTAATTAGGACCTCGGAAAAGGTATAAAAAAGAATTAAAGGGCGGAGATAATAAAGATAAATTTAATATAAAAGAATAAGATTCTAATAGGGGTAGTTATAGAAATATAAATAAAACGTATATAACTCGCGCGAGCGATAAGAATTTTAAGGATATTAAATATTTTAATTATTATAAACTCGGTTATTATTCTAATAAATATTTAAAGAAGAAAATAAAGATTATTAATTATATCGGCGATTATACCGTTAAGTTAAAAAATAATAAACTTTTAAGGAAATCTTTATCCCGAGGGAATAAAAAGAAATAAAAACTCGACCGAATATAAATATTAATAGCGAAGTTATTACGAACCTAATTAATATTAATATAAAAATTATTCGTATTAAAATGGATAAAGATCTAGGAGCGGAGATAAATATTATTAATAAAATATTTATATAGTAGTATAATTTAGAGTATTTTAAAAACGAGCCGCTACCGACTTTTAAATAAATAAGCGGGTAATCTATTTATTATTATAATATTTATAATATCGTTTATCGGTTAACTAATTTATAGGGATAAACCTAGGAGTATAATAATACCTTTTACTCTATTAATAAAAAAGACTCGCTTATTATTATAAATATATTAATTATAGAAAAGGAAAACATTTAAACCGACTATAATATATATATTTAACGGTTCGATATCGCGTTAAATACGTATATATTAGAATTACTTAAGGATTTTATAAAATTATTAAGGACGTAGCTAGTTATATATATATTAATTTATATTAAGGCTAGTCCCTTTAATTAAGATCCTATTAATAAAAACGAGGTTAAGAAACGCGATACTACCGTTAATATAATATTTTTTAATAGTTCCGTTATTATACCGCCTACGCTTCTTAACGAATTTATAGATTTTAATAATATCTTTTTAAATAAAGAAGTAGGTCGATTACCGTTATATAAAGACGGCGATTATATAATTAATATAAAGAGTAACCCGTTATACGAGCCTTTTTATAATTTATCGAATTTAAAATTAATAGAGTTAAGGAGATACCTAGATAACGCCTTAATAAAAGATTAAATTAAATACTCCGTAAACCCCGCCGGGGTTCCTATTCTTTTTATTCTAAAGAAAGATAATAAATTATAATTATATATCGATTACCGAGGTCTTAATAAAATTATTATTAAAAATCGTTATTTATTACTTTTAATTAATAAAACGCTAGACCGCCTAAATAATATTATATAATTTATAAAACTTAATCTAAAAGATATTTATTATTAAATAAGAATTAAAGAAGGCGATAAATAGAAGATAATATTTCGTATATAATATAATCTTTTCGAATATATAATAATATTATTTAGTTTAACGAATATACCTACTATTTTTTAAATTTATATTAATAAATCCTTAACGGGTTTAATAAATATATTTTATATCGTTTATCTAAATAATATCCTAATTTATTTAAATTTAAAAGAGGAGTATATTAATTATATATAATAAATACTCGAACGCCTACGAAAATATTTCTTATTCGTGAGTTTTAAGAAATACGAGTTCTTTACTCGGTTAATTAAATTTCTAAAGTTTATTATAAATACCGAAAGTATATTAATAGACGAATATAGGATTAATATAATTTAGTCCTAACTAAAACCAAAGTCCTTATATAATATATAAGTATTTTTAGGCTTTATTAATTTTTATCGTCGATTCATCTATCGTTATTTATAAATAATAGGCCTATTAACGGGTTTATTAAAAAGTAGTTAAGATAATAAAAAATTTAGTTTATTTAAATAACCTAAAGAGGTAGAGTAAATATTTTACCTACTTCGCGATTTATTTTTATATATATTTATTCTAGTATACTTTAATCTAGAATTAAAAATTCGGATTAAAATAAATACTTCTAATTTTACCGTAACTATGATTTTAATATAATTATAAAATAATAACGAATAATATCCCGTCGCTTTCTAGTCTTATAAAATATAAGGTTTAGAAATTCGATATAAGATTTATAATAAAGAGCTCCTCGTAATTGTTATAATATTTAAATAATAACGATACTACCTTTAGGGTAGTTTATATAAAGTAGAAATCTTAACCGATTATAATAATTTAAGGGGTTTTATAAATATTAAATAATTAAATAATCGTTAGGCGCGCTAGGTAATAAAACTCTTATCTTTTAATTTTTTAATTTCGTATTATTCTAAAAAAAGTAACTTAATTAATAATCCTTTACGTTATTTTAATTATAAAGGCTAGGATAACTTTTTAGATAATATATTATTTATATTATAATAAAAGTTATTAAATTTAAAAAGTACTAGTTAAGGCCTTATTTTCGCTATAATATAAAATATATTTATAAATATAGAAGATTTAGAGGTAGATAATATTTCGTTAGTATTAAATAATATATCCGTAAACGTCGCGTAAAATCTAATATATATAAAATTTATATTATTAGGGTCTTTAAGGCTTATTATAAAAAAGATATATTCTTCGGTAATATATTTATCTAGGCCTAGGGAGTTAATACCTAGACGGGAAATTTTAATAAATTTAAATAAAACGTTTATTTAAATCGATTATAATATAATAAAGGAATTATTTAATTTTATCGCTAGAATTATAGACTATAAATTATTTATTCTACGTATTATTATTAAATTAATAATATTTTACGAAACGGCTTATAACGCTAAAAGTTTATTAATAATTAAAATAATTCGCGCTTTATAAAAGGATAATTCCTTTTTATAAATAAAAATCGCCGAAATTATATAGGCGGATTATCAACGTTCCGTTAAAGTATAAACTTTAGATTCTATATTAATTTTTAAATATAATAATAAGATTTATATACTTAAAGAAGAATTAGTCCGCGAAGAGTTATTAAAACGATATTATAATAATATCTTAACGGGATACTTTAGTATTAAAAAGATAATAAAGTTATTTATTAGAAAATATTTCTAGAGTACTCTTAAGGCCGATATATAAAAATATATCGATATATATAATATATACTAGCGGGTTAAAGTATATCGATACCGTCTTTATAATAAAATTAGTTCCTTATTATATCCTACGGGGCCGTAGAAGGAAATTATAATAAATTTTATTATTAATTTACCTCTAAATAAACGATACGGGCGCGTTTATAATACGGTCCTTATAATTATAAATAAATATATAAAGATATTACGATATATTTTAATTATTAAAATAATCGACTCTACGGGGTTAATAGAGTTAATATTCGAAAAAATTATCTTAAAGTTTAAAGTTCTTAATAGGATTATTTTTAATAAAGGTTCTATCTTTATAAATATATTTTAGTTAAAGGTATATTATTTAATAAAAATTAAAAGACGCCTAAATACCGTATTTTATTTATAGACGGATAATTAGATAAAATATTAAAATTAAACTTTAGAATATTATTTAAGAATCTTTTATTTAAATAAATAAAATAACTAGGTAATACTCTTATTTATAATAGAATAAATATATTATAATATATAATATATAATAATAAAATAGATATTATTTATAATTATATATAGTTATAATCCTTCTCTTAAACCGCGTCTCGAGGGCGAGATATACGGGGGAGAACTATTATTAGTATAAAAAAGAATTAAAAAATTAAATATTTTAAGAGAGTACCTAATAAGAGTATAAATTATCGTAGTCGAAGCGTAGAAGCGTAGCTATAATAGAAGGTATAAACTGAAATTATTTAATATAAATAACCTTATACTATTATTAATTAAAAACTTAATATAAAAATAACTAAATAAAAAGCTCTCTTATAAAGTAATTAAATTATTTAAAATTTTGAATATTATCGGAATATAAATATACCGCCTAGGATTACTAATTAGTTATTATATTTATAATATTTTCTATATATCGCTTTTAGAGTCGTATTATTAATAGTAGGGCGATATTTCGATTCCTAATATACCTCTACCGGAATTAATAGATAATACGAACGAATAAGAAGTAGAAAGAGTACTAAAAAAGAAAAAAATAAAGGGCGAGGTATTTTACCTTATAAAATAATTAAGATAACTAAAGACCTTTAATAAATAAATTAATATAAATACTTTAGATAACGCGCTAGAACTATAAAAAGTATTCGAAGAGAATACGAAAATAAAAAAGATATAGAAAGTAAAGAGTAGAAAGAGGAAATATTATTAATTATTAATTATTAATAACTACTTTTTATTGATAGACTTCGAGCGAGATATATCTTTATAACTAACGGGGCGCTTATAAATAGGTTTATATTTATAATAATTAACTTTCTTAATATTAAAACTCGGTTATTTATAAATAAGACCGGGGCCGGGAAATCGAACTAAAAAATAAGAAATAAAAATAGAATTAAGATTAAAATTATTAACTTTATCTTTAACTTCTTCCTTAGAAACCTCGCGAGAAGATATTAATTTATTTAAGATATAACGATTTATACTCTTTATACCGCCGTATTAAAGGCGAGGCTTTATAGTATCTTTAATTAAAAAAGCTTTATAATTAAATATTATAACTTTTTATATACTACTAGAGAATAAAATAGGATCGATAATATCGAGATTATTAATAATAGGTATTTTAAATTAATCGGTAACGGGATTAAGGCCGGGAGAAAAGTTATATTCGGAGGTATTTTATATATAATAAATATAAACTTCGTTTTCGTTTTTATTATCGGTTTTATCTTCGTCCGTCGATTCGAGAAGATCGTTAGGTTAATATTATATAATTTTATTTTAAAGTATACCCGTATCCCGGGTAATAATTCCTCCCTAAAAAATTATTAATATATAAATTATATATAAATTATATTAATTTATTAGAGTATAAAAGATATTATTTATACCCTCGATATTTATAATGAGTTAAGATATTAATTATAATATATTCTTCTCTTTTTTAATATCGCCGCTTTTAGGTTTAATCTTTTAAAGGAAAATAATAATATCTTTTATATACTTAACGATTTACTCGCGAAGACGTTTATTAGAGCCTCGACGTTCTAAATAATTAAAAAGAAAATTCATAAAGGTATAAAATTTAAACGGAATCTAAATATATTAATATAATTCGGTTTTAAAATATAAACAATATATAGGATTATATAAGTACTTATTCTTTACGTAATAAATATATTTTATATAGGATATTTTATTATATAGGATATAATTATCTAGGCTTATCCGCTTAAAGTAACGGAGATATAAAAATATAAATAAAGGCGGGGTAAAAGTAGAGCGGGTAGTTATTTTATAAAGAGCGAGGGTCGGGGACGTATTAAATATTTAAATACTATCGTTAATATCGTATACCGTAAAAATTAAATTAATATATTAAATATTAAAGTAATCTAGTTATATATATATTATTAATAAAGTAAAGTATAAAACTAATAATTTAAAAATAAAATAAATATTATAATAATATTAATTCTTTTAAAATATAAATAAATACCTTATTTAAAAATAAAATAAGTTATTTATTTACTTTAATAATTATACATTTAAAGAAAGAATTTAAAAGAAGAAAAGAAAGATTTATTTAAATTATAATATATTAACTCTAGCCTTATCTACGGAATATTTATATAATATTTATAATTTTAAAGAAAGAATTTAAAAATACGACCGAGATTATTATAAATTAATAAAAGTCTAAATATAGTATAGTTATCGATAATAGTATATAGGAGTTTATATATATAGAAGATAGTAGGATATTATAAGAGAAGAAAGTTAGAAGGTCGGCGAAGGTTTTATATTTATATTAAAACCGTTACCTATATATACTTACTCTTATAACTAGAGTTCTTCTTAAATAATAGAGTAGAATAATTTATTTTACCGCCGATATCGTTAAAGCCCTACTAGTAGTAAAGATTTATAGTTTTTAATAATAATTATAATATTCTTTCCCTTACTTTTCCCTTTAAGTTTAAAGGTTTTTATTAAATATTTAATATAATCTATAACTATATAATTACGCTAATTACGAACTATACGCGACGTATTATTAAACTTTAAAATATAATTTATTTCCCTCCCTTTTTCTTACTAGGTTTAAAGGTTTTTATTAATATATTACTATTATAAAGATAAGAGATTAAAAGAATTAAATAGGAGGCGTAGGCGTTACGCGTATATTTTATTTAATTTAGATTCTCCTATATTATACTCCTTCGTCGGAGTATTAAAACGTTAAATTAATATTTATTAATTTCGGGGGCGAAACCCCTAAAAAGGGAGGTAATTATTATACTATACTAAAACTAGCTTTATAGTAGCTATTAAATATAGTATATAAATCTTATATAGGAAGTATACGGCGTGGTTACACTATTTATATTATAATATTATATTATAATTTCTAGTACTCCGGAGTCTCTTTAGAAATAGGAGGCTCGGAGCCCTCGCTCTAACTCTTTAGAGATTAATTCTATTATTTGAATATAGAGATCATTTTCCCGCTAAGGTTTTATATTTATTTTTATATTATTATAAACACCCTAGGTACTATAACCTAATACTATTAAAGTCGTATCTTTTTATAATATTATATTATTACTATATTTATTATATATACGCTAGTTATTTATTAAATAGGGCTATTTAATTTAGTTTTTAATAATTCTCTTAATCTCCTCTTATTATAACTAAACGATATATCTTTTTATTATCGAGTAGGACCCGCCTCCTTATAATTAATAAAGAGGCTAGGGAGTATAAAGAGGCTAGGAAGAAAACTAGGAAGAATAAAAAGACTAGAGAGTATATATAAAAACTATAACCCCCCGAAGATACTCTTTATTTAATTAAATTAATCGAACTTATTATTAATTTATTTATAATATTAGAAGTATATATCTACGCCTCGGGATTTTTATATCTTTTTCTATTAGAGTATTTATAAACTTATATATCTATACCTCCCTTTATACCGTAAAGGTTATAATATATTATAAACCGCGGTTAGGTTTTTTTAGGCGTTTCTTATATATATATCTTTAAGTAATAGCGCGTTATTTAGCGGCGTTTTAGGAGTATATTTATATATATCGCTCGCTCTATAATTTATTATAAATACGAATACCCTAATTCCGATATAATAAAAGAATATCGGTGCGATAAATTACTTTATAACGAGTACCCTATTTTAAATTATTTGGATTTAGAAGACCTACTTAATATTTTAAATAATATAAATCTTTTTAATTTTATTTTTAAATCGCCTCTTCCCTCTCCTCCTCTTAAACGACGTACTTTAATATAATATCGATTAATAGTATAATTAAATAGGTATCTACTATTAAAAAGATTTTAAAATTATCGGATATACGAATTTATATTCTTTAGAAATATATTATAACTAACTAGTTTAAAGCCTTTAGTTTTTAGAAATAAATTAATACTCTAATTATTAAACCTACTACTACTACTATTTAAATTATCTAGGATAAAGGATAAGAGATAACCTCTACTACTTTTCGTATATATATTAAAGATAATATATACTCTAAAATCGAGAACGAAGTCTATACTTTTAAAGTATAAATTAAACTAGAGAAATTTCTTAAACCTTAGGGCTCCGGCTACCTAAATAATATTTTAATATATTAATATAATTATACCCTAACTTCTTATAGAGGTAACCCGAATAATTATATTAAAAAGTTCAAAGAATCTTTAAAGGAGATTTAGAACTTCTAGGGTAAAGTTATTATAAATAATAATATCCTTATTTAATACTTTTATATTAATCTCGGCCTAGACTACGCCGCCTATATCGAATATTATATTTAAGAGTATAACCCGTTTAACGATAAAGAAGAGGTTAAATATATTTTAAATTATATTATAAATTATTTTTAAAATACGGTCTATATAGTTAATATTATTAGAGGTACTATTACTCTCTTTATTACTACTCGCTCTACTAGTATATTTATTTAAATTAAGGCCTAGAAGGGTTACTACTAAAACTACTATTAAGATATTATTAAAACTATTAAATTCTATATTAAATATTATTCCTTATACTACGATAACCTAATTTATAATAACGATAAGACTCGGGGGTCTAGCGGCTCTTCTAGCCGTAATAATAATAACCGTAATAGTCGTAGCGGTCGTAGCGGTCGTAGCGGGTAAGGAATTAACACGAATAAGAAATATAATATTAAAAAAGAGAAAGATAAAAATAAGGTAGTTAAGAAAATTAAAACCGAAGATACTAAAGATAATAATATATTTACCGAGTTATATAGTAGTATAGCTTTAACTCTTAAATATAGTATAATAATTAACGACCTCGCCTCTTTAACGAGAAAATTTATCTTCGACTACGGTGTTTTTAAATATATTTTTAGTAATCGCTCTACCTTCGTCGATTATTAACCTTATATATAGCGCGTTCGCGGTTTTAATAATACTAACTCGTTTATTATTAATATTAAGACTATTAAACTCTTTTATAAAACTACGAATAACTCCCGTTATAATTTATTTCTAATTAAGGTTTTATATATCTCTATATCGGTAAAGCGGTGAGCCCGTATTCTACCGAAAAAGGCGGAAAAGGCGCTTAGATCTATTTAGCTCATATACTAGCCCAAGAGATCGATTTGACACTAGAGTTACTAAATACGCATTTAGCACCTCGACTCATTTTGAATAATTTTGAATAAATCGGAATAAGCTAGTCTAAGTAGTACCGGTAGATAATTAGATATATATAGTAATAAGTGAATTATATAGTCTATAATACCGCGCTAACTTAGAGGGTATTACGCGCGTATATAATTTTCGTGAATCGACGTAATTTAAAATCGAAATTAAATTAGTGTAGTTATAGTGCTCTATATAGCCTTAGCGAGCTACCCGGCGCTAGTAGAAAATCACGGATTTAAAATCTTAAATCCGAAGTTACTATTTTTAGGTTTTTTAGTTAAAAATAATTTTTTTTCTTTTTTTCTTTTTTTTAATATTCTCTTTTCGTTATTTTTCCGCCTAAATTAGTAAAATGCGTATTTAGCACCTCGATTTTCTTATACGGGCTACCACTTTACCGATATAGTAACGACTTTAATTTTATTTTTATATCCTAACTCTAAGATATTAAAAATCTTTTTATTTTTATTAAAGTTAGTTTTAAAATAGGCTTTAATCCTATTAAAATAAACTACTATAAATATAATTTATATTTCATCGATATATAGGACGAACCCCGCCTAGAAACTCCTCTAGTATATATTTTATTAATATAGATTAATAATAACGCCCTCGAATTCTATTACTTGTATCTCGGTTATATTAACGAATAAAATATTATTAAGACCGTCGTTATTATTAAAGGTATCGATCTCTCTAAACCTCCTCTTTAGAAAAATACCTACGTTATCTATATTAAATATAAACTACGCGTATAATTTTATAAAGAGTATATCGCCCCTAAGAAATAAAAGAACGAGTTATATTATAACGATATCGTTAATTCTTTTAATAAATTCTCGGTACCTAATTAAGTATAATATATAATTATTTAGACTAAAGATATTATTAAAGAAATAATTATTAATTTTATTTTTATTAAAGATAGTTTTAATATTCTAAAATCCGCTAAAGCTTTTAAGGTTAAAGTCGAGTATAATAATTTTAAAATATATTATTTTCGTACCGATTAAGATCTAGCCTACGTAGATAATTATATAATTAAATAATATTACGAGTATAATATATAATAGGAGTCTTTTATCCCCTCGAACCTCTAGATAAATAATATATCCGTAAGAATAAATTAAAATATTAATAAAAAGGGTATTTTATTTTTTAGCCGAGGTAGGCCTACCTTCGAGGTTATTTATTAAAGCGATTAACTATACTAATTATCTATATAACCGTACCGTAATCGCGACACTCGATATTATATAATACGAGGCTCGGAATAAATATTTACTAGATTATACTTATTTAAAGTGTTTTAATTAAATTAGTTTATATTAAGTCTAAAAAATTAATAGTACTAACTAGGAAAAAAGTAAAGAGTATATTAAATAAAAATAACTCGTTAGATATAAAGGAGACTATATCTTTCGTATATTAATATTAAATAAAAATATTTAGCGCTATTCTAATATTAAATAAATTAAATAAATTAATAGATTTACTTTATAGGACCTACCCCGCGGATAATTATTCCCCGTTATAATATAATATTCTATTCCCCGTTAAGGGGATAATATTATAACTCGATAAAAGATATTTAAAATTATTAATACTAGCGAGCCTAAAGATATTAATAGTTAAGTTACTAATTTTTTAAAGTTATTATTAATATTATTTAAATACTAGTACTCGTAAAAAGCCTAGTAGTATCCTAGGACTACTACGCTAAAGTTCTTTATAAAGTAACGCCTAGTTTAAATATCCGGCCTAAAGATTATTAAATATTAAAACTCCCCCAAGATATTTATATTAAATACTAAAGTTAATAGCCCCCTCGATTATTCTAGATATTCTAGTCTATTATAATACTATACTAAAACTAACTTTATAATAACTATTAAGTATAGTATATAAATCCTATAAAGAGAGTATACGGCGTGGTTATATTATTTATATTATAGTATTATATTATAGTTTCTAGTACCCTAGAGTCTTTTTAGAAATAGGAGGCTCGGAGCCCTCACTCTAACTCTTTAAAGATTAATTCTATTATTTAAATATAAAGATTATTCTCCTATTAAGGCTTTATATTTATTTTTATATTATTATAAATACCTTAAATATTATAGTTTAATAGTTTTAATCTTTTTTAATCTTTTTAAATAATAATTCGTTAGAAATATAAAAAATCTCTTTAAAAATAGTCGTCCCGAAGGCGAGACGTACGGGATTAATACTTTAAATAAAAATATAAAAAATTTACTAGAGAATATTAATTTTACGGTGGATTAATAATTTATAAAATTAAAACGTAAATAGAAAACCCTCGAGAAAAAGGCCTCTATTATTATAATTTAAAAAAATATCGAAAATTTATAACGTACTATCGTAGGTAAAGGAGATAAGGAAATTAAAAATAATCCTTAAGAACTAAATATAGAAGACGAAAACGACCCGACGATAGATCGTAATTAAATCGGTCTTAATATAAATTAAAGTAATTTACGGTTATCGAAACTACGGGATTTTTATATAAAGAATCTATAAAATTATTAAGAATAGATTTATAATATAAAGACTACGTTTTATTTAATACCTATAAATTTTCGAATAAACGAAAAGAAGATTTTATATATAATACCCTATTTAAAGGGGTAAATTAAGAAGTTATAAAATAAATATAAAGAACTTTATTTAATAAATATATTAATATAAAAGTTCTTTTCGGACTATTTATTTAACGTAATCGAGGACCCTTTAAATTAAATTATAAATATGAATTTTAAATATTAATATACTCGCTAAAGGAATAATTAATTAATATAAGATTTCGATACCTACTTTAATACCCTAGAAACCGAATTACCTCTTTATAATAAAGAGTAATAAATAATTTATTTAATAACCCGTTTAAGATTTAATATTTTAAAAGAAGTTAACCGAGCCTAAAATATTCCTATTAAGCGAACCGAATTTATATTATTTATAATTCGTTATAAATATAATCTTAATCGAGACTTTAAAATATAAAATAATAATTAAAATAATAAATTAGGACCTCGGAAGAGGTATAAAAAAGGGTTAAAGAGCGGAGATAATAAAAATAAATCTAATATAAAGAAATAAGATTCTAATAATAATAGTTATAAAAATATAAATAAAATATATACGACTCGCGCGAGCGATAAGAATCTTAAAGATATTAAATATTTTAATTATTATAAATTCGGCTACTACTCTAATAAATATCTAGAGAAGAAAATAAAGACTATTAATTATATCGGCGATTATACCGCCGAGTTAAAAAATAATAAACCCTCGGGGAAGTCTTTATCCCGAGGGAATAAAGGAAAATAAAAACCCGATTAAATATAAATATCGATAGCGAAGTTATTACGAACCTAATTAATATCGATATAAAAATTATTCGTATTAAAATGGATAAAGATCTAGGAGCGGAGATAAATATTATTAATAAAATATTTATATAGTAATATAACCTAGAGTATCTTAAGAGCGAGCCGCTACCGACTTTTAAATAAATAAGCGGGTAATCTATTTATTATTATAATATATATAATATCATTTACCGGTTAACCGATTTATAGGGATAAAGTAGGGAGTATAATAATATTTTTTATTCTATTAATAAAAAAGACTCGTTTATTATTATAAATATACTAGTTATAAAAAAGGAAAAGATTTAAACCGACTATAATATATATACCTAACGAGGGTTAAATTAAATATTTTATAAACTCTACCGGGGCTTTTATCCTTTTTATTTTTAAAAAAAATAATAGACTACGATTATATATCGACTACCGAGGTCTTAATAAAATTACTATTAAAAATCGTTACCCGTTATTCTTAATTAATAAGACGCTAGACCGCTTAAATAATATTATATAATTTACGAAACTTAATTTAAAAAATATTTATTATCGAATAAAAATTAAGGAAGGCGATAAATAGAAGATAATATTTCGTATATAATATAATCTTTTCGAATATATAGTAATATTATTTAATTTAACGAATATACCTACTATTTTTTAAATCTATATTAATAAATCGTTAACGAGTTTAATAAATATATTTTATATTATTTATCTAGATAA
>JAABUS010000682.1_pt1 | contig 84005 bp, 86 predicted proteins | sample 5560161 | NCBI WGS metagenome assembly JAABUS01 (sample SAMN10711885, study PRJNA513376) | rock metagenome | isolation source: Antarctica rocks | place: Antarctica: Victoria Land, Trio Nunatak nord | collected 2016-01-04
ACCAAATCTAAGTCGGTATCAACATGTTCCAGATCGACGTGCTGCATATCAAGGATTAGTGGAAGGTATACGCGAACAACGGAATCCAACGGGAAAAGACGAGTTCATTGCCAAAAAGACCACTTTCTAGCATTATCGCAAGCATACTGTGTAACAGCTCAACGTGATTCCTGTTGTTCAAGTTCTTGATTCAGATAGGGCTGTCCACTGTCCCACTGACGCCGGGGCGGAAAGTCCTCGGAATGGAATACACCTGCCCGGACCCTCCTCGCCTATTTCCCGAATCATGTAGGCCAGCAGGAATGCCTGTATCACACCCCTTTTATGTGCTTCTGTGACTAGTGGCACCCAGTTGGGTCCGTCCAGCTATCGTTTCAAGTTTGCATCTTAAGATGCAATCACAGCAGAATCTTGATAACCACGTGCGAGACTGCGAGTTCATGCATGACCAAACAGGTGATCTCTAGCCACTTCCGACAAATAAGAGTCCTCACATTGTCATGTTTACGTATGAGCTGTTCTCTCGACCCAGTCGCTGCTGTTCCCCAAGCGCCGGGGAAGGTCATCATGATTCCGGGGTGTTATTTTCTCTATGCATCGCTACAAGATCGTCGTTTCAGGAGGCTTCTACGTGGAACGAACCTGCATTACTTGCAACATGTTCTGATGGGTGCAGCAGTCTAACATGGGTATGGGGGGTACTCCCTCTAACAATATCGTGCGATACTTGTGTAACCGCCTAACCGCCGAGTAACCCTTCAGTCATGGCCTGGAATCCCTGTTCATTGGCCGTTGAAGAGGTCTTATCCCCGAAGGCCATGTGTACGGCTCATGGCAAGCAGCAACGTCTGGACATGCTCCCGGATACAGCTTCTCGACCCTGTTAGGTTTACATATATTGGACAGGACTTTCTCGCTCGATCTGCCGGTTTGGCAACATTGTGCTTGAGAGCGACGATCTGTTTCCAACGTGGCAGGAGATCACCAGGTGAAAGAGGGTCCTTTACCAAGGCGATCCGACTTTCAGCTGATACCGCCGGTATATCTTCTTAAACTCCGGCTGGCCAGCTTCACCTCGTAAGTATGTACCTTTGGCTTCATAGGAACCACTCTCTAATGTCGAATCGCTGGAACCCAGAGCTCATGGGCCATGGAAAAAGGAAGCGTACCACTCTGATTTACAAAATTTTCGTACAAATCGTAGACATGGACGAATTTCTCGCCAACTCCTAGCCAAGAGGGAGCTTCTGGGAGCCTTCCACAAAAGGCATGTATCTTGATTTAGTACTTTGTCGTCGTTCCCTAACATCTCCATAGGGAACCATCTTACAAGTATCTGCCCTTGACGGGACCAAGACATATTAGATTGATCCAGCTTCGGCCGGGAGATTGGCAAGATGCTCTGAGTTGTCGCTTGACGATATACGCCTTGGATAGTTCACCACCCTACTCAGCTTTATCATACACTTGGGGAGGTTCAGGTCGTTCACAGATCATCAAGTGCGACGATCGTGGCCTTCCCATTACTGAAAACCTTTCGAAGGCCCTCCGCAGCTTCCGCCATGCAACCGAAATACGAACATTCTGGGTTGATGCCGTTTGCATCAATCAAGCGGATATATCGGAGAGGAACTCTCAAATTGGATTGATGAAAGAGATATATCACACGGCTCAGGATGTGGTAATATGGATTGGAGAAGATGATGAAGATACTGCAGACGGAATCAACCTGTTGAAGCAGGTGTATGCTGCCGCATTAGAAGGCAAACTTCCGGATTTTTCGGACATGTTTTTTCTAGAAGAGAAGCTCGAGCAGGCAGAACTTCCAAAATACGATTCTTCCATGTGGAAGGCCGTGATTGACCTATATCGACGAGCTTGGTTTTCGCGCATCTGGGTTGTCCAAGAGCTCGCTGTTGCAAGGTCCGCTGTTGTATACTGTGGAAGACAGAGTCTGCCTTGGTCGTACTTCTCCAATTCAGCGCCTTGCGTCCATAAAGCGGTTACATGGAATTATTTCAATTCAAAACTGCGTTTCGAGTACAATCGCTTTCGAGGGATGAACTCCTGCCGTGACAGTCTCCAACAGGGCATCCAGCCTCCACTGCTGGATTGTTTATCGATGGCGCGTTCCAACTTTTCCATGGATCCTCGAGACAAGGTTTTTGGAATATTAGGGCTTGCATCAGATGCCAAGGTACTCTTGCCGAATCCTGACTATTCAACGCCAGTAACAGAAATGTATATTACGTTGACAAAGACTATGATCACCAGCCAGAGGTCTCTCGAGGTTCTTAGTGAGATCGAAGATCCTAGATGGAGCTTGATTGATAAACTTCCTTCATGGGCAGTAGACTGGTCAGCGCAGCCCCGCGCTATTCCCTTCCGATTGCTACCGTTCTGGGCCAATTTTTATGCAGCAAGCGACTCTGAAGTACGGCTAGGTAGGAGTACGATCCCTGGAACTCTAGTCATCACTGGCATGACTATTGATACAGTCCGTCGATGCGGTCTTCCTCTTCTAAGGACGCGACCTCTCAACAGTCCGTGGTTGAGAGGCATCAGCCTCGTGGGTGCCAACACGCTAAGGGCCGTCTCCGTCAATTGCATCGCCCAAGCTCGATGGCAGCAGTGGGAACGCATAGCCTTGAAGCTGAGATCCTATCCGAACCGGCCATCCGTCGCGGAAGCGTATCACCGCACGCTAGTCGCTGGCGCTCGCATGCTCGATTCACCCCATGATGTCAATTTCCTATATCGAGCTTATCTACAAGCCTCGGACTTTCTCCGTGGCCCAACCGCATTCGTCTGTGGTGCTGAACCTGCCGAGGAGTTTTGCACGCATTGGCGGCAGTACGCCGAAAATGTTGAGTCAGCGTGCCATGGGAGACTGTTTTTTACTACTTCCAATGGCTACATGGGTCTGGCACCACTGTCGACAAGGTCTGGCGACCTAATTTGCATTTTCTTGGGCGGTAGAACGCCTTTTGTCCTTCGCCCGGATGGAAAGAACACCCATACATTTATCGGCGAGTGCTATGTCGAGGGACGGATGCATGGAGAGGCCATGGTAACTGTTGATGGGGATGACGGCAATTTCGAGGAGTTTGTACTCCATTGATTAGTTACACTGTCGCGGGTGCATGGGAACACTTTAAGCTTTGCGGCTCCCATAGCATTCGTTTCCCAGGATAATATCGAGGACAACACCATGGGCGAACAAAAAGTAACGCTAGGAACCATCGCTTCCAAGCACTGGTTCACTCCATCCGGTAGCGCTCAATCAAGAGCCATTCAAGGAGACTTTGGAATAAATCTCACGCACAGGAACCAACATGATGTACCGAAGCTCATTCCATATCCATATCATTACCTACTTTGCAGATTGAATGGAAATCTCGTTTGCGATATCCCTCATGCCAGTCTACTCCTTCCGCTGTCTCGTGACCAAAAAAACTCTCATGAGGAAGAACAATTGGGAAATATTGTATGCCTAAAATACCCCAAAGCCGTAGTTCAATCATGCAACTTTGATGCACCTACTTATTCTACAAGACCAGCTAGAAACCCCCATCTTCCGAATTCTCACAAATCCACCATCTATTCGTCATATACTTGTTCCACAAAGACCAGATAGACACACTATTTCCCGAACCCCAACAACCCAACTACTGCTTCCTCTTATCCAAATTTAGCGCCCTTGTCATCTTCCTCTCAACTGCACTGTTTCTTCCCAGCGCCATCATTCTTTCGTGCTTATTCAATGGCGTATCCCTACAATTCACCAACTTCTTTTCGTCCCGGTTGAACTCCCTCATCATTCTCTGTCTCTCTTCAAACATTACCGCCTAGTCCCTCATCTTCCCCACTCTTCTCACCCCCTCTCCCGCATCTTTCCACCCTGCTAGATCCTATTACGACCGCTTAACAAAACCCCAAACCAAGCAAGCCAGCCCAAGCCAAGCGAATTCATCTAATTTCCATTCAAGGCCTACCCACACCTTCTCAATCCAACCAACCCCCCAAAACCCTCATCAATCCCCGCAGAGACTGCCAGAAAGGTAGATTTTAGATGCTGATGGGTTGGAGCGTGGTGTGGTAGTTTAGAAGTATGAGGTATTGTGGGATTGTGGGGTTTGGATGTGCGTAGGGATTTGTTTGGGACGAAGATCAGGCCGGATGAAGAGGGAAGAGAGAAAGGATTGTTCGACTTGCGAGGCTGAGTTGTTGTGCGGATTTTTGATTTGGAGGTGGGGAGAAAGGATAAGGGGAAGGAGAGGGAGAAGAGGAAAGGAGAAAAGTGATGTCACCTATATCGCGCCCACCCCACCGAGCACAATATCACCGCAGAGACACTTACCTCACCACTCCCTCCCTCACTCCCTCTCCCCTCTCCCCTCTCCCCTCTCCCCTCTCCCCTCTCCCTTCCCCTCTCACCACCATCCCACCCCATCCCATCCCACCACCCTCCCCTCGCCCCCCTCATCCCACACATATCTCGTCACGGAAATACCATGAAACACAAACTATCGTACATAGATATTTGATGTTTAGGAGAACGAAGATATGAGGAGGGGGATGTGGCAGGTGGATCGGTAGGAGGTGGGTTGATGGTTGAGTTGGTTCGTGGATTGGTTCGTTGGGAAAGATGGGTAAGATGAGTGGCTGGGTGCTTGAATAACTCGATCTGGTCTACGAGTATATTCGGCCGAGTCCTTGGTATTCTAAAACTTCCACTTCAGTACTCTTGTTCGCCAAAGGGCTCTAACTGTGTGCTTTTATGTTTTTAAAAATAAAATAAAAAATTTCAAACTTACTAGCTAACTAATTAACTAAATAAACCGACAATTTAACCTGTATTACCCATGTCATGATTATATTATTTCCTTTTCTTCTTCTTAAATGCATGGTTTTAGGAATCCAAGAAAAGTATGGGTCTTCAATCGAATTCATGTATCCAACCAACGAACGTCGATGAAATGGTTTCGTGAATGTTATGAGGTTCAAGTGAATCTTTGATTGAGCTATCTTTTCATTCCCAAATTCTCCACTCATAGCGCCCCCCCCCCCTCAAAAATTCATCATCATCTTTCGTCTTTTTCATATCAAGTCGAAAATAAAAATGATGAAAATAAAAATTAAACTCCATGGGCGTTCAACGTAAACGAAGAAAAGAAGATACAAACGAAAAGAAAAGAAAAGAAAAGAAAGGACAGAACAAAACAGCACAAAACAACACAAACCAACACAAACCAACCGCACAAACCAATCACACAAACCACACAAACCCCACAAACCCATCCCCTCACGCCTTCCCCCACACCCCCAACCCCTCTTCACCCTTCACCCTTCACTCTTCACTCACCACTCTTCTCCTCTTCTCCTCTCCTCCTCTCCTCCTCAAACCCCCCCCACCCCCCCATCCTCCCCTTCTTCTAAATAAAAAGGTATAACAAACCCATCCATTCACCCCATTCACCCCCTCACCACCCCCCCCCCTTCTCTCACACACACACATTCCCATCCCTCAAACAACTCTTTGCGTTCCCATACAACAAAGTTTCAAACATGCAAAAATCCACCTTCTCCCCCCACCCCCTCCCCCGCCGGCCCCCCCCCTTCTCAAAATTCTTCCCATGTAAAAAAGCCTTGAACGTGTGAAAGCGCTTCAATCAAAGACCAGACGGGATGTGCTGTTTCGGGTTTCCCCGTTGCTGACGGCTTCATACGGGACGAGTTCATGGGAGTGGGAGGAATTATCGGGCGTGGATTCGATTGGGGTGCTGGAGATTCAGAAAGACCAAGGGTGGGGGAGGGGGAGGGGGGCTGGTTTGTGGAGTACCTGGTTGTGGGAGGATGTGTCAGGAGAGAGGATGAAACAATGGGTGGTTTCAATGTAACGATTAGACTGACATTGTCACAAAGCAAATCCCGCGTACGGACCAAGCACACAGAAGAAACCCCGCGGAATGTACACGCAACGGCCGTTATGAATCGCCAGCACAGAATAACGTTTGTCCAGTTTTCGAGCGAAGCAGAAACAAGATATCACTGCTACACCACGCGATGACACCCCCGCCATTCTCTTTCAATCTATTCCCAGGAGGTCAACCATACCCTGCAGAAACGCACCCATCCCGTGCAACAGAGACATTATCAACAACAATCGGCGCAGCACTCGCAGCACTCCATGCAGTCTTCGATAGCGCAGCAGCAGCAAATAGTTGCGAGACTGGTTGCGAGGGAGATGTTAGCGAGGATTCTCGAATTGGATTAGATGGAAGCCTAGGATGGGATGAAAAGGGGGATGGCAGAAAGGATTCTCAAATTCGTGGTTGAAGGGGATGAAAGGTGAATGCGAGAAGTGAAAGCAGGAAAGTGGAAACTCACATTGCACCCAAGCATCCTTGGTTACTACTTTTCTTTGGTTGTGTTTGGTATTGCATCTGCGAAATCCGTCAATTAGCATTCTGCTCGTTATTCCTGGCATCTCCTCCTTTCGTCTCTTCTAGCTCATCTGCCCCCTCAACCACCGCCCCACCAAAAACAACCCCCCAAAAGACCACATCACCATCAAAAACATACCGGTGGAGCTCCCCCATACCCCTGCTGTGGAGGATACCCCTGAGGAGGATACCCCTGCGGTGGATACCCGCCGCCGTAACTATATCCATCAAAAGCAAGTATCAGCTCTCTCTATCCCCTCTTGAAAAAAAAACCCAACATATGAGACGAAAACACGTCGCAACCAGGAGGAGAAAAAAACACACCTCTGAGGCGGGTACTGAGGTTGCTGGGCGTAATAGCCTTGGTTCGACATTGCGAATCGCTTTTTGGTTTCGCTGTGCGGGGTTTTGTAGAATGTATAGGAGATGATGTCTGGGAGAAGTTAGTAAAGAGCGATGCGTGGTGTGGTGTCGTGCGTGGCCAGAGCGGACCCGCGACCGACAACGAACAAACGCACAAGTTCTTCCGACAATCTCGCTCTTCCTTACAACAACAACAAGAAGTACACAGAAGTATATGTATCTGTCTCTCTGAACGACTGGCGGTTGTATGCGTATGGGATTTAGGAACAGGTATGTCAAACGTCGTGGATGAAACGGAGAACGTCACAAGCTGAAATGGATGGAAGAAGGCGAAGCAAGGCATAGGACTAGGCCGCACGCGTTGTGATTGGATGGAAGCATAGCGCGGGATCGTACGCAGAAAAGGCTTGTGTTGGGCTCTTGCCTTAAGGGGGACGCGCTAGGGGATTGCCGGTGTGAGGGCTAGAGAGGTTCTACTGTAGCTGGAGGGATTTACGGATTACTGTAAATATGTCTTCCAGTGGTGTAGAGTACTTTACTTGGTGTTTTGTTGTTGCTGTTCTGCTTCAGATACTGTAGTCTTGCTTCGAAGATGTCACCCAACTTGTTCCTTGTGCTAGTCACACCAGTCTCGCATTCCGTAACGCCACCTACTTTATTCTCAAAATCCAAAACATATTCTTCCATCCTAGGTGCTTCGGAAAATGCAGCTTCGACTAATGTCCACATGCTTCAGTCTGAGGCGGTCTTGCTGCCGTGGAAGGATCTTCCACGAGTAATTAGCTCCTAGAGGAGGGAGCAGAAATACGAAAGAAGTCTTGACTTAACGTCGTGAACGACTAATTAGGCGACATGAGGTAAAATTTTAGCACACCAAGCAGTCAAACATGTAGCAGCAGTGAGTGATATGTAGTCATGACAGTCGTTATCCGGAACGTATGTACACGGAAAGCAAGAAGGGAAGGAGGCAAAACTAGATCTACTCCAGACCAACCCGACACAGCTTAGAATACAGAGTCTGAATAGCGAAGATCACGAATATTCCCAGAGAAAGACTAGAAGGCGACCGCTCTTTCCCACAGACTTACAAGAAATTGCAACAAGAAGATGCTGTGATCATGGAAGGACTCCAACGTCTTCCGAGCGTTGAAGTCTCGAATGTTTGTTTGCTTCCCAAGGCCCTTCTTCCCTTTGAACTTGGTGGGACGAGATCCTGGACCAGCGACGAGCAAATCGAACGTCGATCTTCCTAGGTTATCGAGACACCGAGCGGCGAGGTTTACTCAGTTATTCTATTTATCTCATCGTGTCAGGCACCCACAGCTCATTGAATCTCCAACTCAATGAGTTAGTGGACATCCCCATATTCCATGTACAATACTTTAAGATCGCAGAACTGAGAGGTATAATCGAGCCATTACACTGAACGTACAAGCGGTTCTGTCACACGACGATATCTCGCAGACTTGAAGGAAATTAGTTGGCTTTCCGCCAACAGTGGCTGATCGTACCAGGATGAGTCCAGACCCCATGGTATCCTGCATGTAAGTAAGCTTTACCTACATGAGTATAGAGTACTTACAATTTACGCGTGTGTCAACAGCTACACACTCCACGTAGGTGGAGCGCAAACAGATGAAAAGAGGTTAAGTGGATTTCTATTACTTGTTGCCATAGTATAGGTACAGGCCACAGCGAGAATTTGTGTACAATGTTATTGCCGCCGCTTTGTAGGACCAGGGATAAACGTTTGGGTTGGCGCTGCTAATTTCGGAGAGAGCTGGAAGTGGCTGTGGGTTTACGAAGCTGAGCGGCGTGGAAGGTAGGTGGAACTTCTAATCCGACAGATGGCGCGAAGGATTTGCCATCGTTTAAGCCATGCGACACCTCGGCATCCACATTGGTTGTTTGATACTCTTGTTTTCGAGTAAAAATTTGTCGAGTCTCGGTCGATGTTTGTCTGCGTTACCGATAGTATCTTGGAATCGAGAGAAGGCTAGAGTTGTGCTGGAAGGAGAGGAGATGCTTTTTAAATCACGGGCAACAAACCTGGAGCCAGAGCCTCTAAGAATCCAAGGACGTAGAGATGAACAAGTCTCCACAACAATGATAGTCGGACGGACAAAAATCAAGAATGAGAGTCAGAGATATATATTGCTCAAACTCTGTAGTTTCATAAAGTACACATGCCCGCAGCAAGACGACCAAGCCATACAATCGTCCCACCAATACCGTAACATCGTACTGCCGTTGAAAGAATAGCGCTTCCGTGTAAGAACACGCAAGGGGAGATAGTACAAGAACCGCACCACTATAACCTGCTAAGACTTGTAGAGACATTGACGAAGAAACGTCAGAAAACCAGAGCAAACTCCCGTAATCCCTCCACCAAAGCCACTGACTTTCCTACCAACCAATGTATGACGTGTACAAACAAAGCATACAGCCTTCCCATCGAGAGTACAAAACAGAAAGGAAGATCATACTATACGAAAGAAGAATGGGAATAGGAATGGAAAACTGTACACACCAGAGATAAGATAGAAACTCAAGATAGGCCTGGAAAACCAGAACCATCTAACCCATCATAGTATTGCGGATCTTCAAACAAAGGAGACATGTTGAAAACATCTTCAAAGTCAGCAGGCACAGAACTGCTCAAATCACTAGAAATTGTGTTCTGAGAAAAGTCAACCATATCGGGGTCGTTGGCGGCGACGGCGTGCTGAGGGCGGGCAAGATGCAATGGTACGCTGTAGGGTGATTGCCGGGCGGGAGCTGACATGGCGGACATTGGCGGAGTGTATGCATTGGCATTGGCATTGGCATTGGCATCTGGTATGTTTAGGCTTGGGGTCGAGGGTGCAAAGCTGTGCTGGCCAAACGGGTCGCCGTGAATTGGTTGCGGGTAGGCGTACTCAACGGTGTTGTCCTCCTCGTCCTCGCCGTCCTCATAAGGGGGCATGGTTTGAGGGACCCTATCCTCAATCTCTTTCATCCACTCCTTCAATTTCTCCATAGAAGGGTCGTGTCCGCCGCCTTTCCCGCCTCTTTTTTCTTCCGGCTTAATGCTACCCTTGCCCTTGCGACCTTTCTCCTTGGGATTGAAGTGGGTTCGGCGAAGGTGTGCTGCAGCATTGTAGTAGGCATTATACTTCTTGTTGTTCCGACACGCCTTGCACGAGGCCAAGAACTTCTGGTCGGGGGAGATGTCGATGCATACGTAGGCTTTACGGACAACGCTGTGAGCACGGTCGGTATGTCGGCGTAATTCATGCTCCCCTCGAAACCCGTCAGGATGCTCGTCGCATTGGGTACATTTGACCTTCTCGTGAGTTGGGCGTACGTAAGGCGCCTTGGCGATCGGTACGACGTCTTTCATCGACCCATCTGCTGACCTGATCCGAACCATTTGATGGTCGGACGATGCGGTCGACGACGCCGACGGTTCTCTCGACATCAGCGTTGCGTTGCCAAGCTTAGGTGCGATGGGACGAGAACTTTGTGCAAGTTGCTCTTGGCTGCGTCGAGTTACTCGAGATTGGGACGAGCCATTAGTTTCAGTAGAACTCGATCGTTTCATGACAGCCGCCTCTGCGTCAATAGCAGATTGTAACGAAGAAGAAATCTCAGGAACAGATGAAGATTGGGTATGTAGTGTATCACCGTGCATTCCCCCCGCATGACCAACAAGAAAGGAAAATTCAGTTTCGAATTGACTGGGATTGTAGTCTTTGGTTGTAGCCAACGACTGACTGAGATCGAGAGGAGATTCTTGCAGACTTGTGCTAAGATTCGAATTGACATCGGAAATGTGAGAATTGAGCTTCAGCATATCGAAGCCACCAACAAACGAACTGCCAGCATGACTGCTCTGACGAGACATATTACCGCTTGTATAGGTTGTTGCGTGAGTTAGGCCGTCGCTCGTTGGTGTAGCGGGCGATTGGGATAGAGGCGAGTATTGACTGGAGATCGCCGCTTGCCCCGGCGAGGATGATAGACGACGCGAGTTGCGTCGAGGATGTTGATGGATAGGTACCGCAGGCGAGAGCGCAGTCTCAGACTTGCCGAAGAAATCTTTGGGATCTTCGTAGATAGTGAGGTCGGGTACATGTAACGGATGTCGCCCAGAACCAGTACGTCGCATTTTGTGTGGCTTATTTATAGTGTAATTGCTGAATGGTTCGTCGTCGTCGAGCTCATAGCTGTTGATTCTGGGCGGGGGAATAATGCCATCAGTGCTGGTATACGGAGACGGTCCGTTTCTGGAACTATTCGAGCGCTTTCGAGACATTGGGGTTGAATCTTGAGAGAGGTTATCATCGCGATTAAGCCCGTAAGTGGGAGGGCTGTCCTAAAGCCAAAGTCAGCCCTGAACGGCAAAGCAGTGGGATTGGAAACCATACAGAGCAAGGCCACGCCAGTTGTGGTATCGCTCGAGGTACGGTGGAACACTGTTGCATCTCTTGCGGACCCGAAGTCTTCAAGTCGAGGTCGAGTCGATGGGTGGGCGCCGCTGGACCGAGGACAGCGTTGAACTCGGCAGTTTTGTGTGCCCATTGCCGTTGGAGTTCGTCAGGTGTGAGGTCTTTGTTCTCAAGCCAGAAAATCTCCTTCTCCACATGCATAACGTTGAGGACAGTCGAAAAACTCGACGAGGTATCCATGGTTGTATTTGCCGCACGCATCCAGGATTGATAGCTGGAAGATCCTCAAAGCCTTGACTTACAGTTGGATGAACTAAGAATGGGGGGAGGTTAGCAATCGAGAGGGTTGGCAAGAAGGCAGAGAGGCACGAAAAAGAATTGTAGACGGAAGGCCATGTGGGCTCGGTTTGCATATTTGAGGACTACAAAACAAGAGGCTTGCTGACGCAACTACGGAGTACTCCGTACCAGTCTACCAACCGGTGTATGCAAATGCCTCAAGCACGCTAGAGCGAGAAGCAAGCGGGCTTGAGTTTACTGTGTAAGGGTTTTGGGATACAATCGATTACTACTGTGTATAATCGACAGGTTCGGGTTTGCGGGAAGTCTTTTCGAAAAGTGAGGCGACAGCGCCCGGCATTGCTGCCATTGGTCTCTAACGGGGCGGTCGGTTACTTGCCCTGCGACAGCCTACTGTACAAGCACAACTTACAAGGGAACTCTCTGTCTCTGACAAGGGCTGTTCAAACTCTCGAGTAAAGTGCCGCTTCGAGTTCTGAACTGTGGGCGTGACCACACCACCGCCAGAATGCCTTGAGCTAATCTCGTAGTTGCATGACTGCAGAACGGGGACTCTTCTTCCTCGTGTAACCACTCGCAACCTGCACTTTTCCAACGCGAACCAGCTGAAGGTTTTCCTGAAGCGAGAAGCATTTAGCCCTGTTGGATTGACGGATCTGGTGGATTGCGAATGCGAATGACGCCCAATCTTAACGAGGTATCGACGGTTTTCTCGGCCAATGGAACCTCTACCCATTCCATTTTCTGCATCGAGGGCGTCTGCTTTTCTATGACCATTCACATCACTCATCACACGCCATTCTCTGAAGCCGTCGATGCACCAAATGCGCCTGTCGTTGATGACGGGACCGCTCACTGGATTACCCAAGGATTATCCTGCGGCCAGGATTTCAGGCAGCACATGTTCACCCTGGTGTTAAAGAAGATTGTCGGCCCAACTTGCTGCGCTTGGCTAATTGGTAGATATTCTATCACACTACATACTTCGAGGACACAAGCAAGTTGGAGTTTGTAAATGTTCAGTGTTGGACTCATTGGACTCCTTCTCGGCTAATCTTCCCTTCCGGTCTAAAAAGCACTTTGCTCCATACACTTGTGACTTGGTTGTCTGGGCTTCATGTTGTGTGCTGTCAGGAGTCTTTGGTCCCAGCTCTGGCAAGACGTCAAATTCGCATTCGAGTAGCATAGGGCTCCATACATGTTGCCCTGGTTGTTTGACTTTAATGTTAGTGTTAGCGTATTGTGTAAGCGTAGTCTTCATATATAGGTGGTATATTTACACAATAGTCTGGCCCAAAAGGCTTTTATAGTCCCTGAAAAAATTGACGACGATGCAGAAAAAACCCTAATTGAATATTCACACGCTTTGATCTGCGCTCGCTGTCTGTTTTGAAGCAAAGAAACAAGACGGTGGCGCTGCAACAATCTTTGAACCATCGAAGCTCTTCAACTCAATCGACGAGCCATCATGGCCGGTGTTCTCTCCTTGCTAAGTCGTAGCTCGACCAGTCTGTGCTGTATACACGATAGGATATTCACTATGCTAGCTAGTGAGAGCAGGTGCCGCACAGGTGTTAGATTGGGACGGCTGTGGAGAGATGAGGGGCCAAGGCCTGGGAGGCTAGGATTGCACAAGGGACGGAGGTCAAAATGGCCCGCTGAAAGAGACTGCATAACCTCCGGGCAAGCAGCAGTCTTCTTCAAAAAATCCAATACTGACAACCCAACATGTTTTGGTTCCTGTCCGCTGTGGAGACTTTCAACTCCACCATTACCTGAACATCTATGGTTGCGGATTTGGTTGACGAATAGGACCATGGACGAGAGTGGATGTCAACAAATTGGATGTAGATATGTATCAATAAGTTGTAGTACGCGAAGAGTATATCGGGTGCATTATGGGGCAACGACAATTGAGCGAGTATTTGCCAAATCATGGCGAGCTTGTAGGCTCAGGCATTGCCTCCACAGCGATTGGGAAACTTTTGTGGAAGAGTATTATTGTTCCATCCAAATATTATCTGGCTCGGGGCCGTGGGACAGTACTGCGTAGGAACAGATCAGCGGTTCAAGTACCTGCCGATGATGGACATTAAAATCCCAATTTGATGTCTCCGACAAGGAATTACATTTGAGTTGTTGGGTCCATGCTCACCATCGCTGAGACGTAGAGAGAGGTTCCCAATGAGCGAGGACACTTCTCGCTGGGGTGGACGATCATGCTGTCGGAGATGTAGACTATTTTGTTAAGGAATTGGACACGACCATTCCATAGTAATAGAGGATGACTCCATGGTCAAATTGGGACTCGTAGACAAGTAGATGATTGGACTGAATCAATGCAACTGTTGGAAGAAACAGCCGCTCCTGCATCGTAGCTTGCTAGCTTCAATGGAATATCACACGCTCGGCGGCCAGGCACGACAGCAGCAAGTTCTTGTGGCTTCAAGCAGATGCTAAAGGATATCTATAGGGAGAAGTGTATGAGGGAGATGGTGCAAGTGTAAATGCTACTCTAGCTTGGCCGGGTTCGGGAGCTTGAGCTTAATTTTTGAGGCTCAAAAACAAAAGATCTGGCTTTAGGGAATCCCCTGCTCACGACTTCTCTTTTATTTCTCCATCCACGCCTCGAACGATGCCGCCCGCTTCTGTAGAACCCTTTCTGAAGGGCGATACAGGTCGAAATACACGGGGTTTGCTGCGATTGGTTATACTCTTGACAATTGCTGCCGCCGCAGTTGCTAGTCGGCTGTTCAGTGTTATCAGTACGCGTACCCCAATCTCTCAGTCAATGGTCGCCGAGCTCTTGATGGAACCCACGGCTAATGTTTTCGTCTATAGGGTTCGAAAGTATTATCCATGAATGTTCGTCTCCTTCCGAGCCGACCAACAGCGACGACCGCCTGAAGCATTTCTGCTGAAGATCGACTCCAGAAGCTGACCAGCAAACCAGTTGATCCTTGGTTCAATTTTCGAGCTACAAAATATCTTGTGCAGAATGGATTCTACAGCTTCTGGGACTGGTTCGATGACCGTAAGCCTTACCAAGTCCTCTCGCAGCTGTTACAATCAAAAGGGCAAAAAGCGGCATTAGCAGAAGGCTATGGTTCCCCAAGATTTAAGGAATAGCTTCAGCTTACTCGATTCATCTCGCAGGAACATGGCATCCACTAGGCCGAGTCACAGGCGGGACACTCTATCCTGGTTTGATGGTAACCAGTGGTATCATTTACCACGTCCTTCGCCTTCTGTCAATGCCTATCGACATTCGAAACATATGTGTGCTTCTTGCGCCAGCATGTTCTGGCTTAACTGCCCTCGCATCATACCTCATCACGTCAGAAATGACAACGTCCCCATCAGCTGGTCTTCTTGCAGCCGCGTTCATGGGGATCACACCAGGCTACATCTCAAGATCTGTTGCTGGAAGCTATGATAACGAGGCTATTGCTATATTCCTTCTTGTGTTCACCTTTTACCTGTGGATTAAGGCGATCAAGAATGGATCCGCTATGTGGGGTGCATGGACTGCACTGTTCTACGGCTACATGGTATCGGCATGGGGAGGCTATGTATTCATTACGAACCTACTGCCACTCCATGCTTTTGTTCTCATCTGCATGGGCAGGTACAGTCCAAGACTGTATGTCAGCTATAGTACTTGGTTCGCCCTCGGTACATTGGCTAGTATGCAGGTTCCGTTTGTCGGATTCCTTCCAATCAGAAGCAGTGAACATATGTCGGCTTTAGGTCAGTGAGCCTCTGACCTGATCATCTTACTAGTACTGACTGAAGCAGGTGTATTCGGTCTACTCCAACTTGTAGCATTTGTTGAGTTCATTCGTCAGCAAGTGCCAAACAAGCAGTTCCAAACGCTCCTTCGCAGCCTGATATTGGTTGTATTTGCTGTTTCATTCGGTCTTCTGGTCCTCTTGACCGTATCAGGAGTCATTGCCCCTTGGAGCGGTCGCTTCTACTCACTCTGGGACACGGGCTATGCAAAAATCCATATTCCTATTATTGCATCGGTATCGGAACATCAACCGACTGCGTGGCCGGCTTTCTTCTTCGACTTGAATCTGTTAATATGGCTCTTTCCTGCCGGAGTCTACATGTGTTTCCAGCAGTTAAAAGACGAGCAAGTGTTTGTCGTGATCTACGCCGTCTTAGCAAGCTATTTTGCTGGCGTGATGGTCAGGTTGATGTTAACACTCACACCTGTTGTCTGTATTGCTGCAGCATTGGCGCTTTCAAGCATCTTGGATACTTATCTTATTGCCGAAGCTCCTTCAACAGAAGCCCAGTCGAACGGACATGCGACTGGCGACAGTAACAAGAGTGCGGCTTCAGCTGTATTGGATTCGCTGAGATCAACTCGAAAACCTTTTCTGGGCATCTACTCGTATGTTTCGAAGATTTCCACCGTCTCAGCAGTCACCACTTATCTGCTCTTGTTTGTGCTGCACTGCACCTGGGTCACTTCAAATGCATACTCTTCGCCTTCAGTAGTACTAGCCAGTAAGATGCCTGACGGAAGTCAACATATTATCGATGACTATCGTGAAGCCTATTACTGGCTTCGACAGAATACCGCCGATAAGGCTAAGATTATGTCATGGTGGGACTATGGCTATCAAATTGGAGGCATGGCTGATCGGCCCACCTTGGTTGACAATAATACCTGGAACAACACACACATAGCCACTGTTGGAAAGGCCATGAGCTCGCGGGAAGAAGTTAGCTATCCAATCTTGAGGCAGCATGATGTAGATTATGTCCTGGTCGTATTTGGAGGCTTACTGGGTTATTCGGGAGACGACATCAACAAGTTCCTATGGATGGTCCGTATTGCTGAGGGTATTTGGCCAGACGAGGTAAAAGAACGCGACTTCTTCACTGCCAGGGGAGAGTACAGGGTCGACGATGAAGCCACACCGACAATGAGAAATAGCTTGATGTAAGCCTGGGCAATTCAATTTTGGTTTGGGTCAAAATATAAGACTAACTGAATCCTTCAGGTACAAAATGTCATATTACAACTACAACTCGCTATTCCCAGCGGGACAAGCCCAAGATCGTGTTCGAGGATCCAAGATGCCCGCGGAAGGGCCGCAATTGAACACCCTCGAGGAAGCCTTCACAAGCGAGAATTGGATTATCAGGATTTACAAAGTGAAAGATCTTGACAACGTCGGAAGAGATCATGCCAGCGCGGTAGCGTTTGATAAAGGTAATAAGAAAAAGAGGACAGCCAAACGACGAGGGGCCAGGGTGCTCCGGACAGAGTAAAGTTATCGACAATATCAATGTATTTTATGTGTAGTAAGCAGGCATCATGGTTATCTGGGTAGAGGGTGTCGTACACAAGATGCATTCAATACATGTTGTCGTCCAGGCGTCGCCTCTGGGCCCAGCTGCCCCATTGAAAGTTTCTGCAACCAGGCACTCTATTGCTGTCGTAGATGATCAGAACCACAACTCTCTTCTTACCGGATACAAAGGAACCTGAGAAGAAGCTGACTGTTGAACAATGATTGACCTTGCTGGTGTTCTTCACTATGAAGAGGCAGCGTGGAAGGGCCCCCAAATAATTTTAGGTCGCTTGCATGAAACTGCTGCAGACCAAAGTGACCTACTTACAGGGGCCACGTTATTTCCAATTGCTGCCCAACGAGCCCAATAATGAGCCAGTCGCATCACGATATTCCACATCTATCACCCAAATATAGAGATACCTAATGCATGCGTGGCAGCATTTAATGAGTTGATTCCATGCTTGACATACATCAGTTCTCTTGCAGCATGTTTCCATCTACGAGTAATCTTCATCCTTTGTCAGTCATTCGTTAAGCAGTCTCTACTGAACATTTTGGTCTATTCCAACCTCAGGCAGGACACAAGCCCATTACTCAAGTTCTCACTCATTCATGGACCACAGGAGATGTGCGCTGGCTGAAGATGAGTTTGTATTGGTGTTTGCTTTTCCGATCAGACATGTTGTCATATCGTGGTATGCATCTCGGCTTGCTGCCAATTTCTTTTCGTCAAATTTTTAAGCCTATGGTTTGATTTGCGAGTACTCGGTCTTGTTGTACTACTACCTTTCTGGCATCTAAGCGTGTAATCGTAGATCGCTTCATTGTCAGATGTTTCAGTGCCCTTGGTTTCACTTTTTACAGGTTGGCCAAAAGGGAAGCCTGCTTTCGCAAACAGCGAGCAAACAAGAAAGACTTCATTACTGTCACCTATCTACTTGAGTTAGATAAGACATCCATGATGCCTTACGAATACAAGACCACGGATGCCTTCGTACGGCCTCGTCGTACCAAAGATAAGGATGCTCGTAGCACAACATCTAGCAACAGTGGCAGAAGGCAAAGAGAAACGTCTAGATCCAGCAACCGTTCGCCACCACAAACATCTCGACCGGCCCCTTCTTCGTTGTATACCCAACAAAACACAACAAACGACCAGCTACCTCCATTGCCGGAGTCTGGAACTGTGTCCCCCTTGTCAGCAAAGTCGCCAGTACTTCGTGCGAGCTCCTGTACTCATGGCTCCACGGATTCACTGACATCTGCAGCTCAAATACACACTCCGGCGGCTTTACAACCTTATCTAGACTACGACGAAGACGAACCTAGCAGCAACACTATAACCAGAGTGACATCGGCTGGTCAGAAATCCGACACTTCACCCGGCCTTTCCTTCGCCTTACCAGAGCAGCCCAACAAATTTTATGACTCACATACAGCAACACCGCTCGCTGTCGATTCTCATAGGGATAAAGATCAACCTCATCCTCGATCAGCATCTCCCGGATTCTTTCCACCATCCTCGGAGTCAAATACCACAGCTCTGCCCAAAGCATCATCACCGAAGCTAATAGAAAACGCCCCTTTCCCATCGCCGTCTCCACCACCCACAACTATATCCCCTTTCTGGGGCCCTCCGGTCTCTGCACCAGGCCAACTTGCATTTCAGCCATACTCACAAAGTCTGGCATACGTGGGCCCTCAACAAGCAGTAGCACCTCCTTTTCCAATTCCTGGTGGTGCTCCAGGCGAACATTACTTCACATCTCCCTACGGTGGACCTCAGTATATCCCATTTCCGCAACCTGCTGATACGCCTATGGATTTTCATTCGTTTTATCCACCCCAAGGTTCTGTACAACAAGGGCAGGTTTCATTACAAGCTTTGAGAAGTCCACCTATCCGACATGGTTCTCCAAGCTCATCTATAAGCTTTTCTGGTGATTCATTTCATGGCATGTCGCCGCCAACTTCACATCCAATGGATTCAGCTGCAAAGTCTGCCGGTGCGGGCTCGAAAAACCAAGGACCAGAAGACGATGCCGTAGATCTTCTCCAACGTATACAGAGCGCAATACCTGATTTGCATGCACTTGTAAACAAGTACCGCGAGACTTCAGGTCGCTTAGGAGAACGAGAGTCTCGTATGAAGGAGTCAGAAGCACATAAGGCGGCAGCACTCAAACAGAAAGAAGGCTACATACAACAATTAGCAAAAGAGCTGGAGGGAGTCTCTACGAAGCACTCTGCCGAGAGTAGCAAGTTGAGGCTCGAGATTGGTAACATGGAAGAGAAGCACAAAGGGCTTCAAGATAGTTTAGCCGCTGAGAAGAAGTCGAAGAGTGAATTGGAAGTAGCACATCGAAGCCTGCAAGTAAGGTTGGAGCAAGCCGAACGGGCGTTGCAGGAGAAGGAAGTTGTAATGACTCGAAACTTCGATCTCTGGAAGAGGAGAATGTCTGAAGAGTTCGCCATGAAACAGAGAACTTTGGAGAACGAGTTACGACGAGCTCGAGAATCTGAAGCAGCTCTGCAAGCTCAGCAAGGCCAGATCCATAAAGTTCATGCCCAAGAAAAGGATGGTTGGTCCCGTCGAAGGCGCGAGCTTGAAACAAGCAACAATATGCTGCGTCGGGACTTGGACGATGCGCTGGAGGCCAGAAAGAGAGATATGGAAGAAACCCAGAGGAAACAGCAGCTGAACAGAGAAGCTTGGGACAAGGAGCGGACAGTGCTCGGTAAAGGAACCGAGGAGCAAAGGAAAGTTCTGGTGGCTCAACACCAAATCGAGAGAGACGAGCTAGAAAAGACGTACAGGCAATCTGAGGCACGTATTCGCAAGCAAGCTGAAGAGAGTGGTATAAAGCTGCACAACGAGATAGAGAAGCTTAGGGCAGGTTGGGACACTGATAAGACCAAGTTTAACAAAGCGACGACGGAACTCAAGGCTGCAGCGAACAAGCTGAACGACGAGAATATCAAATTGCAGAAGCTGACCGAGGCCCTTGAAAACATCACGGAGCTTAAGTCCAAGGGAGATCCCTTTTAGTAAGTCAACGCTGTTGACGATGCTGTCTTGATCCTTTCGCATTGTGTTTTGCATTTTCATCGTAGGTTCGTACATGATTTCAAGCAATGTCCGAGGGGTCTTTGTGGGTTACCCATCAGCTAACATGAATGGTCCTAGCCATGATGCTTTCAACTCTCTGCAAAGCCAGATCTCCCACCTCGCTGTGCGATATTTTCGGGATGGTCCTGAGCAAGTACCGAACGATGTCATAGAGAGAATTCCGAAGAAATTGCCATCGATATTATCGAACACTGATCCCTCGAAACAACTTCGAGTAGCTTACATCGAGCACATGGTCTCCAGCGCGATCACTCACCAAATATTCGAGCCTTTCATATTCACCCTAGCCACGCGCCGCAAGTCCATGGATAACCTAGTTATGGAGTGGTCAAAGAGCTTATGGGAGAAGTCCAAGACGAGACAGACTCTTTTTCGACAGCAAATACTCCATGCGGCTTACACGAGCTCCAGCGCAAAGCAGTCCATCAACAAGGCCGCTATGGTTATTATCGACAAAATTGTCGACGCCATCACTCCCTTCGCTGACCAAGCCAACTGGGAGTCGATCAGAGTGGGTATACGGAGGATTGTAAAGCTTGCGGCGGAAACGTGGAGGTATGCAGGACTAGAAAAGGCGGTCATTACTGCTTCACTGTCTAATAAGGATCGCTCCACTGTCCCGAGACTGGAACAGCCTGGTGGAGGTATCCCAAGCGCGGAGCCTGTGCAAATTCAATTGCGAGAAATATTGCTACCGCTGTTCCCAACCATTGAAAGACAGCCCCTGCCTGAAGAGCTCCGAGGAGAGTCGAAAGAAGAGAACGATGGATGCGTATATACTCCGGGTCGCATGCTATACGCTGATGACCATCTCGTTCTCGCCAGTCTTCAGAAGCTTGGGCAGAGAAAAGAGAATGGCTCAGAGATGGAGAGGCCGATTAGCACAGACCTCAGAGATCAAACGAAGACACCGACTCCGAAGACAGAAACCCAAGGAGTCGAGAATAAATCACTCAACATTGGTATAGGGGAATGGCCAACATCGCCATTGGTCAGGGATGACGCTTCGTTATTTCCAATGCAGCCATCCTTCATAGCAAATAACAACTACTTGGGCGATGCGGAGAAGATGAAGGTGGAAGCAGAATCTGCATTGCCGATAGTTCAAGAAGATTTTGCGGCTATACAATCAACTTATTCGCGCAGCCGTACCCCTCCCATAGGCCGTCATTCGACTAACGCAAGCGACAACGGGTCGTTCAGTGATAGGGCTTCCATCTCGACCGCCCTTCCTGCAGCATTGCCGGATTGGGGTGATGCAAACGGGGCTGTCCCTAACACTCAAGGTGGATGTGGATGGTGAAGATGGCATGATTGCCGTATGATGCTGCGATCGATGCAGCTTCGCGCTTGGTCGGTACGATGGGCAGCGTTGGAAGGGAGCACAGCCACAACAAGCAATCTTACGAACTGGGCGGTATTTTCTGGAGAGGCAGGACACGGCGAATTTCTCTGGAAGCTGGGGGGTCAAGCAAGTAGATATCTCCCAACCGCAATAACAACATCATGGTTCAAGAAAGGTGATCCAAGCTTTTAATACCATCGGGTCGAAAAATGCAACTGGGTGATCTGTTGAAACAACCGGCGATTCATAGCTAAGCATGAGGCTGATTACGAGCGATGGTTGTAACTTGTATGTACTATGTATCTGTCGAGTGTTCTGCCTTGGCGTGAACGGTGAACCGTGATCTATTTCAGAGTCCGAAGGGGTGGTCCTGTCCAAAGCGAATCTATACTCTTAGCCCTGTGCCTGAGCTGGCCCCCCTCTCTAGCTGGCAATTGGGGCATCACCTTACTCTAGCGGGCACACCGCAAGGCTTTCGACCCCTTAACGGCCACAGCCACAGCAAAGTCAGTCAGGAATAATCGACGCTTCTTTGTCGATAGCTCTCACCGACTCGTTGTTTCCTCTGGCACCTTATCATATTCCATCGTAGAATTATCATTGTTGATTTTCTTGTTGTTGTAGTGTTTACCATGTAAGGTAGAGTAGAGTACTGTCGTAGGCTGCCACGCTGCCTACTGTATCTAGGTACGGATTACAGTAATTGCGGTGTGGCTTGACCATTTCTCCGATTGCTGCCTTGTATTTTTGGAGAGTTGGAAACACTCTAAACCGTCGACCACAATCCCCCTCACTGCTCAGTCTAAACCATGCCTACTACCTTACCTTACCTCACTGTCAACTGCTGTCCCAGGCCATACTTAGTGCTAACCCCCCAGAGTTCTACCAGCATACCGTACGGAGTATTCCCTCAATCATCATGATTATCCTTCACTATACCTTATCCACCCGTACCTGAAAAGCCTGACACGGTACCGTTACCCCAACGGCCTTCCTTTGGCGTACAGTAAGAGCCTCCAATTTCTGTCGCAATTGCTGCTTTGTGCCACGCCTCACTGTCGTGACAGTCGGACCATCCCCCCCCCCCACTCCGTCCAATCATTGCGAAAAGTTCCAAGTCTCCTGCGAGTGTAGTAGTAGATACCCTCTACTACACCGGTACAGCATTCTCCAACTCCCCTTTCTGGCGTGCGTTTCAGATCAGCCTGCGGACTGGACCCCCCAGATGTAGATCACCCTACTCTGTGCCGCACTCTACTTACAGCTATCCTGAAAATTCTCGGCCCCAACGCACGGACTACTACTGTCCTCTCTTTGACGAACTACAATCTATCAATCCTGCTGTCGTCGCTTTCTAGCAAACATGTTCACCGTTGGGTCCACGTCGCCCACGAATTCAACACTGGCGTCGCATCCAGTAGGCTTCAATGACCACACAGACTATGACCCTTTCTTTCCGTCTTCACCGAGCGAGGAGAAACTGGTACCGGTCAAGAAACAATACCTAGCAAGACCTTTGTCTTATACAGTCCATTCATCTCCAACCACTTCGAATTTTGCCGACAGTGGTCCCCGAAATCCTACGACGTCTCCCTCAAATACCTTCAACCAACCATATCAGCAGCTGCCCGACAGTTCCGATCCCAACGACCTCTACCCTCCCTACATTCCGCAACCTCACGATGAATACCAGAATGCGGCGACACCAAACAACCTCTTGAGCCCGCATGCTCCATATCTGTCCGACAACGGATACACCGAGCCGAGCGACCACTCGGCTACGCCTGAGGTCGACGATGACTTCTACCTAGAGACAAATTATGGCTTGCTCGATCCAGAATACGAGCTCAACTCAGGCCGTTCGCCAGACCACATAAGCACTTTACCGCCAGGATCAATATGTATCGGCACGTATGATCATCGCGAATCCGAGTACAAGAACTGGGCATCTTCGGGGAAGGCCACTCTTCAGTCGCATCTCATGAGCCCAATGTTGACGGATAATGCAAGTCCGGGATCGGGGGACGGTATGACGAGTCCGAAAATAGACATGCAGCAACTCAATGGGTTTTCCAAGGAGGTGTCCTCGGCCTTTTTCGGCCAGCCTCAATTCTCAGGCTACATTGGCAACCCTTCCAGCCAGATGCATTACGGGCTAGGTCTGCAAGGAATCCCAAACAATCAGGGAGCCGACCGTACAGCCTCTGATGGAGCCCGGGTCCCAAGCCCTCGTGTACATGTGGAGAGCTACAGTCGAGGAGATTCCCCATCCCGCGCAGTGGGGCCCATGGTCCGACATGGAAGCAAGCGGAGTCGCGGAAGTCCATCTCCTTCGCACCTTGCTGTACAGGACGATGGTGACAGTTCAGACGAGGACGACGGTGATAACAGCAGTATGCAAGACTCGCAGGGGACTGCTATGCCAATAGATACTCACGTGGGTAGCGATGAAGATGGTGCAGGATCAGCAACAGGAAGAGCCGGCATGGACCCGCAGGCACGGCTCAACCTCGCCGACACTAATGTGCCCAATTTTAAGGATCAGGAAAGGAGCGCTGAGGTAGAATTGAAGAAAGCCGATGTTGAAGATTGGCTATCCACAAGCGCAGTTGGGCCTCAGGCTGGGGTAGATGACCCCAACAAGTCTAAACCTGCCAAGCCTACAGCACTCAAGAAGCGACTGAGGGCCCGAAGTGCGGGAGAGCATATCCTGTCTCACGCAAACCTCCAGGTGATGAAGACTACGCGCCCAGATGCACATCTACCGGGACCGGGCGCACTGCTCGACATCGAAAGTGGCGACGAAGAAGATGATGACAATGATGAAGGAAGTGATACCGGTGACGAAGAGGATTTACCAGCCAACCTAAGTCCGCCTGACCTCGTCCAGTCTCCTGAAGCCTTGGACGAAGCGCTGAATCAGGCGCCAGTAGACCGCACACGAGTTTGGCAGGACTCCTTGCTTGATTACTATGATCCCCAGTCCAAAGCCCAGCCGACCACGTCGAATGATGCTATTATGAGGTTCAAGCAACGGGCAGAAGACTTCGAAACAGTTTCACTTGCTGCTACCTGGGGCACACGCCGTTTAAGCGACGGAGTACTGGAAGGGTTCTTCGATCAACTTTCGATCAAGCATGTATCCCACGACAAGGAAAAGGACGAGAAACGTAGGGGTTTCTTTGAACAAGCTGCCGCAAAGTTGTTGTCGAGGCGGCGGGACGGTAGTGCTCTGAAGCGATACCAGAGCGACAATTCGAGGCAGTCAGATGGCCGCCCTGCTGTCCTTGAGAGCGATAAGAAGAATAGTTTCGGGAGCCGCCATGAAGCCGAAGCCAACACCGCAGCCCCGCTGGCATCACCCAATACAGGGCCTCCGAGGCTCGACAGCAGCCACTCAGCGCCCGCCTTTATGCAAAACAACGCCCTGGGGACTAGCGGCACCGGAATTGTCCCGGCTGCGTCTCCTTCCAGTCCTTGGACATCGGCTAAGAAAGTGATCAAGCGGAGTAGAAGCCGGAGTGATATGCAGAGGCCTACATCCCCATCTCAGTCGAAGATAGCCGAGATGTGGACCAAGCAAGGTGGACCACCTATGCCGACGCTTGCTACGCCCCACCAAGAAAGTGAGATTCCCGCACATTCGGCCCTCCCAGCAGACCTTGAGGATGAAGACGAGGACGAGACCTTAGAAGACAGGGGAGTCACGATGGATCTAACTATCCGTCCAGACCCTATCGTACCTACCCTCGAAGGGTTTAGGTCGAACGTTCTACAATTGAACCCTCGTCTTCCGAAGTTTATGATTGATCGAATAGCCCAAGAGCAGCTGCGACGGTACAAGAAGCTTGTGGATTTCAAAGTCAAGCATTCTCAAGCCATCAACGCGCATAAATGTGAATCGGGGAAGCATTGCACTGAGCTCGGAGGTGAGCCCACGTACTTGCCCTCCAAAGCCAGCACCAAGGAGCCTGAGCTCTCGCACACTGGCTTTTCTGTCGCTGGGCTTGGAGGATCTGACGACGACGCTAACGCCTTGGCCGATGGAATTGTGACTGCTGCGCAGTTCCCTCCTGGAGTGCCCATGCCGCCTGTCAAGCGTCTCCCTGCCGAATTTGAGTGTTCACTGTGCTTCAAAGTCAAGAAATTCCACAAGCCTTCGGATTGGTCGAAGCATGTACATGAAGACGTGCAACCATTTACGTGTACATTCGCCAATTGTGCCGATCCCAAGTCGTTCAAAAGGAAAGCTGACTGGGTGAGACATGAGAATGAGCGTCATAGACAGCTAGAGTGGTGGATGTGTAACATGAATGATTGCACACACAAGTGCTATCGAAAAGATAATTTCGTCCAGCATCTAGTCCGCGAACACAAGCTGCCAGAGCCCAAGGTCAAGGTTGCCAAGCCTGGAAAACCTGCAGTTCGAGGTCCTTCGGCGCAAAAGGCCCGAACAAAGGCTCAAGATAAAGAAGATGCGAAAGACGACGTTGATATTGTCTGGAGGCTGGTTGACGAATGTCGACACGAGACGCTCAAGAATCCAAAGGAAGAGCCTTGCAAATTCTGTGGTAACGTCTGCAACAGTTGGAAGAAGCTTACCGTTCATCTGGCCAAACACATGGAGCAGATTAGCATGCCAGTTTTGAATGTGATTAACCAGCAGAACATATCATCCGACACCATCATCAGTCCAATCGACAATCATATCGGTCAAACAATTAGCATGTCTCCCGCAGCCGCAAGCCCATTTCCACCAGCCTCTTCAGCTTATGGCAAACCAAACGTAACGAGCCAAAGTCCTTCTTCCTACCCGCCTCTTCAAACCGAACAAAACTACTTTGCCCAGTCAAACCAAAGCCAGGCCTCCGTCCAGCGAAGCGCAAGTGTATCATCGACCTATCCACCACTCCCCAACTACCGACCGGTCGGTTGGGGACCCGTACGTGGAAACCCATATGCGAATAACCCCATTGCCGGCTTCAAATACGAAGATCTTCAGGCCCGTTCTCAAACCCGCGATAACTCGAACAACAATAACAACAATAACAACAATCGCACTGGCTTTACTCGTCCCAAGAACATCCTTACCAAACTTCGCTCCCCGTCTCAACCATATACAGGTCCACTTTACGCTCTTCCAGGGGACGCCAGTCACTATCCCTCTACATACAACGCGCAAGTTCAGCAAACTTTCACCAGTGCCGCTGAAACGCAGCCAGTGTTCTCTTACCGCGCAAATCCTTCGACTTTTCCTCAACAACCGCTAGTCCCTGCGACAGCCATGGGCTTTGGTGCTACGACTCCAGAGATGAGTTATTCGCCATCGCCATCGAACATGCAGAACATATATAACCCTCCCCGACATCCTCAACAGCAGCCGGGGGGATATTCCTACTTGCAGCGTTAGCCAGCGCTGTTTTCGTCTCCAGCATGAACAACAAAACCGCTGCAATTTTTTCTCTTCGGAGTGTGAGGCGTGTATACCTTCCAAACTAGCGAGTCATTTCAGTTCGCAAAAGCTACGATTAACGAATTCCGGGGGACGCTTCTATATCGGTGTTGCAGAGTTTGTGGCTTACGTTCGCTTGGAGAAGAGGCTTGGTTGTAAATCTGTGTTTATCTGTGGTGAACGGGGATGATATGTTGGCGCTCTTTCGTTTATAAAAAAACAGGACTATCGCAAGATCTATTCGCTGTAGCCAGATAGGTTAGGGTTGGTAGGGAGGTATAACAATGGATTTTGTCACTCCGGATTTTGGAAAAGCACCTCGTGATGATACTACTTTTGATCGAAAGAGAATGGGCCATAATTTATGCACAGAGGCGCAAAGTTTTGTTTATTTCGGCCAACTCCCACTGTGTACAGTATCCCATCTATTACATACCTTAGCTACAATTTACTACTGGCCTAAATAACCAAACCTGTGCGGCCTCTCTCTACCTTACCTTATACAGTATGCATGACTCAGTATGACCCACTCACTCTCTCACAACCTGACTTTTTCTCAAGCCAGGAAACTAATTTCTAAAATGGGAGAAACTATCTCTCTATCCTCTCCTTGTAAGTTTATGGAGTTTTATGGAGTTTTATGGAGTTTTATGAATAGTTTTAATGGGGTGGGGTAGGTAATCCTTCCTTTTTTTTTGGTTTTGGGGGGGAGGGGGGGGATGGAAGGGGAGAGGGGAGAGAGGAGAGGAGATGGGGGGGATGGAAGGGGGGGGATGGAAGGGGAGATGGGGGGGATGGAGAGGAGAGGTGGAGGGGTGGGATGGAAGGGAGAGGAGGAGGGGGGGGGAGAGGGGGGGGTGGAGGGGTGGAGAGGTGGAGGGGTGGGGGTGTGGGTGTGGGTGTGGGTGTGGGTGTGGGTGTGGGTGTGAGGAGAGAGGGGGGGGTGGAAGGGGAGAGGGGGGGAGGGGGTGGAAGGATGGAAGAAAAGGAGTGTGAGTGTGAGTGTGCGTGTGTGCGTGTGCGTGTGCGTGTGTGTGTGTGTGTGTGTGTGCGTGTGAGGTGTGAGGAGATGGGGGGGATGGGAGGGGTGGGGTGTGGAAGGGAAGAGGAGATGGGGGGGATGGAAGGGGAGAGGAGAGGGGGAGGGAGAGGGAAGGTAGGGATCGCAGAGAATAAAAGACCTATTTTTACTAATTTCATCTTTTCACGCATAGTTCTAATGTCTTTTCTCTTTCCAGGAGGCGCGGCTGCGATGGATGTTGATGGATGTAGATGTAGATGAATGTAGATGTAAATGAATGTAGATAGATGTAGATAGATGTAAATGAATGTAGATAGTAAGTGGGAACAGGGTACGAAAGAGATGCGTGTGCATGTGTGTGTGAGGGAGAAGCGTGAAAAGCGTGTGGGAGTTGGGAGTGGGCAGTGCTTAGGTAGGATTTAGTTTGGTGATGGATACAGTAAGTTGACATAAGGACGCTGGTTACAGGGTGGATTTATTGTTGATTACGCTTCTTCTTGAGAACTTGATGAATTCTGCGATGGTGGTTTTATGGAATTTTTTTGGGAGTTTGTTTTGTGTGGAAGGAAGAAGTGTGAAATTCGTGAAAAGCGTGTGGAGTGCGGAGTGAGCAGTGCTTGAGAGTGCTTTGGTTTGGTTTGATTTGGTGATGGATACAGTGATTTGATTTAGTGCGCTGATTATAAGACTGAATTTATTGTTGATTACGCTTCTTCTTGAGAACTTGATGAATTCTGCTGTGATGATTTTATGGGATTTTTTGGGAGTTTGTGTGTGTGGGAGGGAGAAGCGTGAAAAGCGTGTGAAGTGGGGAGTGGGGGGTGCGGAGTGCTTGGGTTGAGTGTGCTTTGGTTTGGTTTGGTTTGGTGATGGGTACAGTAAGTTAACTTAAAGACGCTGATTATAAGGGTGGATTTATTGTTGATTAAGCTTCTTCTTGAGGAATTGATGAATTCTGCTCAGGTGATTTTATGGGTTTTTTTTGGGAGTTTGTTTTGTGTGGAAGAAAGAAGCGTGAAAAAAGGTGTGGAAGTGCGAGGTGAGCAGTGCTTGAGAGTGCTTGAGAGTGCTTTGATTTGATTTGGTGACGGTAGTGGGTAAGTTGATTTAGAAGCGCTGATTATAAGGATGAATTTATTGTTGATTCAAGCTTCTTGAGAAATTGATGGTTTCTGCGATGGTGTTTTTATGAGGTTTTTTGGGAGTCTGGTTTTGTGAAGTTTGGAGGGGGAATGAGTTGGGAAGTGAAGGGGTGGAAGGGGGGGGATGAAGGGGAGGGAAGAGGGGGGAGGGAAGAGGGGAGAGGGAAGAGGGAGGAGAGGGGAGAGCGGGGAGAGGGAAGAGGGGAGAGGGGAGAGGGGAGAGGGGAGAGGGGAAAGAGAAGAGGGGAAAGGGAAACGAGAAGAAAAAAAGTGAGTTAAGAGAAAAACGACTTAATCAACAAACCCTACTCAAAAAAATCCTCACAAAAAATTAAAAAACTCAAGGACTTTCCGTTCCCCACACAACCCACACAACCGCAACCTTTCCCCCCAAACGCCATGAAAATCATTTCCCGTCTTCTCAGACTTTTAGGCAGTTTATACTTTGATGCGTCGGTTTTTTCATAAGAGTTGTGTGTTTCTGGAAGGGTTGGGGAGGTTGTTTGATGATGAGGGGATGGGGGGATGGGGGGGGAATAGGGAGTGAGGAACGGATGGGGGGGATGGGGATGGGGATGAGGGTTAGAGTTTGTAAGTTTCGGTACAAGATATTCTCGCGTCGTTAAAGAAAGAATATAATAATTTCATTACGATACCGAAGCTGAATTGTGTGTGTTTTGCTACCTCATATCGAACCGCCTTCAAACTCCTCTGCCCCACATACCGGCTTCGCAGCACTCCTTACCCCTCCGGTGTAGTTACCCGTTTTAGTCGTTTGCTAGTAAATCTTCCTTGACGGTTGCGATGGCGTGGCTTGAGTTTAGTACTTGTTATCCCTACCGTATACTCGGATCTCTCGTCGAGAGGATCGCTGGAGGCTTTGGCGTCGTAGCCTTGTTGTTGCTTGCTGAATTCTGTTAACTTTTTGGGGGGTGGGCCGGGCGGGGAAGTGGGTGTGTTTGGAGATATCAGATGATGCTTGACTTTGTAATACTTGAGTTGACACTGTCTTCGAAGCACTTCTTGCCCTTTTTGTGTTAAGTGTCTTCGAGAGGGTGCGGTGTTATGACCCTGGCGTCATGGCTGGGTCCGGGGAGGAGAGTGGGTGAGTTGGAGTTGGAGCTGGGGCTGTTGTTGTGGGTTTGGGAGGGGGTGGCATATGGTGGAATGGGTTGAAGGTTGTGGGTAGGAGGTTTAGATCGTTGTCGATTGTAGTTGTTCTTCGAAAACGTCTCCCCCGTGGGGTCTTCGGTGTAGCTTTGTCTGTTGTTGGTGTCGATGTAACCTGCTGATAGAAATCTACTTGCTGTGTTGAGGTTGTGGCTCGAAAACTCTTGATCTTCCTTGGTGGAGACGTGACTGATAAAGTAGGTCCGAGATTCATGAGCAACGGATCGAAAGTACTGTCGATCTTGGCCGTTCGTATGACCCCTTGTGACTCGTAGAGTCAGTGATTGGCAGGTATCAAAACCCATAAACGTCCGCCTCCAAGTATCGGTAATACTGGGAACCTCGACTTCTTCGGACTCGTCTAGACCCCGGCACTTGCAGTCTCGCCGTGTGTATCAACATCTCAGACGGCATTGGACTCCGTGTCGGTTCCTGCCTTCAATACTCCCGTCGCTCCAACTCACGTCTACACGTCGTGCACTTTATGTGCTTACAAGCTTCGCCCATACATTGTCCATAGAGCTGATTGTTGTGTGGACCGTACTTGCATCTGCACTATTTCCTCAGAATGTTAGCAACCGATGCAAAAGGCGGATTCACAGTGAGGTAAAAGCAACTCACGCAATACCACGCCCGCTGTTGCTTAGTGGAAAGGTCGGACTCGGTTTCCATATTGATATCGTGAGTAGGAGCGTCGAATTGTACTTCCTCTGGAGATGAGCTATCTGGTTGAGCCTCGTCGCTGGTTTCAGTATCCGACGCGTCAGGGGCGGTCGATGGTCCTCCGCTATCAAGGACGTTTTCATTTCTCAGTAGTCCTTTTGGGATATCCGACTCCAGCGGATACCATCCCTCATCAATCTTTTCCCCCTTCTTAAAATGAAAATCATCAATATGATCAAACCGTTCGTCCCAAGCCTCCAATCCCTTAGACCGCAACGTCACCACCTTCTTACAAAATCCGCACCAAAAGCCACTTTGTCCATTCCGCCCAATCCTTACCCTCTTGCTCTGCTCCCTTATCTGCTCTTCATCTTTGACATCATGATGATCCTTGAGGTGAGCAGTGAATTGTTCGCGGCGGTAGAAGATCTTGGCGCACTGATTTATACGGCTGGAGGAGAGGGGATGGTGGCAGCGCCAGGTTTCGATTTGATAATGTTGCGTGTTTTCATGGCGTTTCCAGTCGTTTTTGGAGCCAAAGGCTTTGGTGCAGGACGTGTAGGTGCAGCCGTAAGGGCGCGTATGGCGTTTCTTGTGTTTCCTAGCGAATATCGTTCTTAGTCTGGGCCAAGGGAGTTCCGTGAAAGGAGGGGTTTGAGGGGACAAGGAGGGACGAGGGAAGACAAGAGGTTCTGTGGGAGAGGGAGGGATACCTGAGGTCGCAGCGTCGGCCCATGGTTTTATTGCATTGATCGCAGGAAACGCGGCGCTTAGGGTCAGGAGTCTCGACTATACCTGCAGTTTCGGCTTTACGTTTGCGAGTGCCGTCGGGATTTAAAAGGCTGAGGACTCGGGCTTTGATAGCTTGTTCGATTTCTTCCAAGGAGCCATGGCTTAGGTTTTGGACCACGTCGGTTGCTACCTCCTGGGAGACCTCCTCGGCTTTTGTTTGGATGACTATAGACTCATTCTTGGTAGTTTCCTGCATTCTTTGGTTTGATGGACTGACTGGAGTAGGATTTGGTGAATGTGATGTCTCACGTGATAGGTTCATTGGCTGTACATCGAGGGTGGGACCCAGATTCCTTGGTTGTTGACTTGTATGTAAGCCGATCTGCGCTGAACGGGATGTTTGGTGATTGTTGCTGCTGCTTCCATGATCATTGACAGTGATTCCAGGATTCATAGGCAGAAAATTGTTATGAAATTGCCTTTCTTCCGCACTGGCGGTGGTATTAAAAGGCTTCTGTCCATGATAGTTGTTACTCTCAACATGCGTGGATGATACGACACTTTGTTGATAAGGCTCTACCTTTGAATCAGTAGCCGAAGATTTTTGTAACGTCTGTAGATTGGTATAACATGGTAATTTGGTTCCATCACGATCAATAGTGTGTTGCGAGAGCTTTTGATTGTTGGCAATCCCATTGTCAGCCACCAATTGAATCGACGATCCAGCATCCAGCTCGGACCTACATAATTATCAATACTACATGTATCCGCACATGTTTGAGATAACAACTGACTTCCTGACCAGATCATCGATGTTGGTGGCCTCTTTGGCATGCATTCGCGTACAATGCTGACGGAAATTATCCAGACGGGGCCAGATTTTTTCCCTTTTCGAACAATTGGGGGCTGCACAGCGGAAACTTTTGTCCGAGGTATTCTTTGGTGCAATTTTATGTACACTTTTCCTATGCCTTTCGAGATCATTATTGGTACTGAAGCCATCCGTTTTGGTACAGCCTGGTTCTTGACACTTGTGGGGCCTGGTGTGTCGTAGTATATGTTTCCTATCATGCAAAATCAGTGGAAGGATTGCAGAATCGAAAATAATTACCTACCTATGCTCAGACGAATTCTTAAAGGTACCATCGCAATCCGGTTCGGGGCAGGTTAATGGAAACATAGCAGGACCATCAGGCATTGCATCATTGGGCAACTCAAAATTGGCGTATTGAATATCCTGAGGTATTGAAGGAGCTGGAAGAGGTCCGTGATACATACTCTCCGGGTTCGGATATAATTGCATTTCATTGACGTCTCCAGCAAGACTTTGGCATCCTTGGCTTTGGTCTCTGGGGTCTGCACTATGCATGGATCTGGTTGCTAAACTCCTAGACTCATATCCAGAATCAACATGGTACCTCTCAGTGGTGCTACTACCCAGGTCTGATCTCGGAGACGGTCGATACTGGCCAAGAAAGGCATTAGGCCGTGGGTCTCGCCCATAGGAGCCAATATACTTATGATTCATAGGGGAATGGCTTGGTTCTCCACCAATACGTTGTGAATTCCAAGGACCCGGGTCAGCCCAGAAGCGTAGCAAAGGATCGGATTGCAAATCGGTCTGTTTCATCGAAGGTAGTTGAAGATCTGATGGGAAGTTATTGAGATCGCCTGGTGTTCCCGAAGATGTGGATCTATCTTGAAGTCCAAGGTTGGGTGGTAACAGATGGTCTAATCCAATACCTGGAGAAAGGGGTACGGTACTAGAGTTCCATGAGTCCAGCGCGGGATCAACTGGTGGGGGTGGAGGTCCCATGTTTCCCCGTGGATTTCTACGTTGGATATAGGATTCTCTCTCTAAACCAACTTGTCTGTCATACTGAATCTGTTTCAAGTCAGCAAAAGCAGCTCTATGGCACGAAATACTGTTTTTGCTAGCAATCGTCTCGTACTTCGGGCTGACTTTGGCTATCCGACAGCCGCTCGTCATAATTAGGCATCTTAGTCTGAGTGCTTCGCAGGCTGAGCTCAAATCCTTCGAACAGTAAAACCGAATATGTCTAATGCTGAAGATGAGATAGAAAACGGGCTGCGCAAGCTTAGACTTGGCTTTTTGCACCGCCGAAGATGTGTAACGATTACGACGAGGAGCCCTGTTGAGGCAATGCGCGAATCCTTCGAGAACTCGGTCGAGGGAAGTCTACGATATTACTTGCATTTTGCACTTCACAGCCTCGCCGAGAGTCATTGTCGAGCCTCATAGTCTGACCTTGAGGGTGGTCTGATGTGCAAATTGCCCGGTGCGGCAGAGTGTATGGGTCACAATTTCCAGGACTCCTTTCGGATGTGTTTCGTATGATTGGTCTGGCATAGATGCTTGTGCTTGTGTGTAACCCAGACTCTTCCAATGTGGGCCTCGAGATTGATAAAAGTGAGGCGTACGGACTGCCGGCACATGTATGCGCAGTCACACATTGTTGCCTGTTTTTGCCTTGTTCGCCTAACGAAGCGCAAGGCTTGGTCCCGTGACCCCTCCGATCATTGGCTTTCCTTGTGTGTCCCTGGATTATAAACACAATACAAATCTCCAACTCTCGATTTGCGGGAAATCGATGACACGAAAGTTCTTGTAGAGGATCTGGGCAAGTCTAATTTATGAAGGCATCATCATAATGTGAAAGATCGGGAGTATCATAGTTTGGACTATTTCATTTCGTTCACGGCCTGTAGGAACTTGTAGATACTCCTTATTATCTGAGGTTTCCATCTTGCTTCTTATGCAAACTAGGAGCACTTCATCTGTCCAGAAGTCTCAGAAACGGTATGGATGCGGTGACATTATCTGTAGCCTTTACCGCTCATCGAGTCTTCACCGACACCCACAGCCTCAACGACCAGCGGATAAGACGATGAAAGGCCATGGTTTTATGATCATAAAGGCGATTGAGGTCTTTTAAAGGTTTGTTATCAACCCACGATAGTCATTTAGGGTTAGGGCTAGGATGTCGATAACCGTAAGCTTTGGGCTTGAGAATGTCATTCTCTCTTAATACACCTCTAGGCCTATTGTCCCTGCTTGCATTGTTGGAGGTAGTCATTGCAATGAATTGGAAGTTGTTCCTATAAGCTTCGATGATAGATACCCCACTGTTGCCGATACTTTACTCCAAGACTTATACAATCGGCTTGTCCAGATAGTCCATATTTTACTTTCTAGATGGCGAATATTAGCACATCAGTCTCACAATCTCTTTCTTAGACAAAGTCCCGATTCGTTCGTCGCTTTCTGGACGAAGCGCATGTCGAACAACATTGGAACCAGTACCTGGCTAATGAGAAGAGAAAGAGTTTTACTCAGAAATCGCGTCCCACCAGTCGAGTAGAATTCGCTTCGGTGCGATAAAACTGCTTCAGCAAAGCTCCTACGAGCCATCGACACTGTATAAAGGCCTGGGATGCCTCGCCTTAGTATCTTTGTCGTTTGTACGCGACGCTCTCTGCTATTTGAATATGTTAATCCGTTCAGAAGAAACTGAGCCCTGACGTAAGCCGAGTTGAAGCTTACCGACCTACTAAAATAATGCTTCAATATGGTAGTTCTTGATTCAAAACTGAACATCCTCCGTTTCGCCCATGTATCTGTTCAAAAAATTCTCGAAACACAACCAGACTTGGCCACGCATCACGCACACAGGCTGGCTGCAATGGGCTGTCTTGATATGTTTGCCAGTGGGACTGGAGGTTGGCCTTTGTCCAGCGGAAAGGTTTTATCATTACAGCGCTCTGTACTGGGCCGAGCAGTATAGGGTGTGCATTTGGTCATAGTAGAGCGGTATTGTCTCTCGTTGAGAATGATAGGCGTAATCTCTTTGGGCCCATAAAGTGCAGTAAAAGCATGGTGAAAGCAGCCATGAAGGGCTATTCCGAACTTGTGCTTTTTTTTATTCAGCGCTATTCTGGACAAAAATAACTTACGATATCTCAGGAAGCAGTCACGGCTATCTCTGGTCATGGTTTTGCGGACATTCTTCGCTTGTTGGTTGAAAAATTCTTAAGCAGCGAGTCACGTCACAATATACTCAACCGTGCCCTTAATATCGCAGCCCGCAATGACCATACAGAGGTGGCTGAGTTTCTAATCCGGGAGGGCGGTGACGTTAATGCGGTAGTCGAGAGAGTTTCTACCCCTCAGGATGGATTTCGCTCCTTATAAATTCCCTGGATTGAACAGCCGCCACGGTGGAGTAACGCTCTACAAGCAGCTATGTATAGCATTTCCTCTAAGTCGTCACTCCGTCATCAACTCGTTGTGTACAGCGATTGGTGCCTGCCCAATGCAACTGCGCAAGAAGCAATCGTTAAGTTGTTGCTTGAAGAAGGTGCAGATGTCAACGAATTGGCTGGTTGCCCAGCATATCCTTTGTATACGGCGGCAGCGGATTATTCCGAGGAAGTTGTTCAATTAATCATTGACAAGGGTGCAGTTCTTGATAAGTTTACTTCTAAGGGTAAGACTGCACTTAAAGCTGCCGCTGGCCGGGAGACTAGAGCAGCTACCATTATGAAGATACTCTTTCAGGCCGGGGCAGTCATGCCAAAAAGCCGTGCTGTTAGAAATCCGGTCCTCAATTCAGCGCTTGCGTTCCTTTGGGGGTGAAGTATCAGAGTATCGTCACTCTTCTGGCAGCTTTATCCCCTCGAGCTCTATCAAAGATGTGTTAGAGGGTGGCTCTGGAGCTGTGGTCAAATTGCTAATGCCACGTCTTCCCAGAGAAAAGGCGGATAAGACGCAATATGGGCTACTGCTGCAGATGGCAATCGTGGTTGAGGACTACGAATGCGTGAAATTGCTACTCCAGCGCCAAGTGGACGTAAACGCAGCGGGTTACTATTACGGGAGTGCACTTCAGGCTGCTGCTCGTGTAGGCAGTGTTGAGTTCGTACAGCTTCTGCTAGGCGTTGGTGCCAATATCAATCTCCTGCAAGGTGAACACAGGACTGCTCTGCGGGCCGCTGTCCTAGGAATGCATGAAGAAGTCGTTAATATTCTGATCAAGTACGGTGCTGACGTCAATTTGCGGTTCATGAAAATAAAAGACCACAGTAAAGACTCGAAATCCGTCTTATATCTATCTTTAGAAATAGGGAATGGTGCAATCGTCAAATCGCTATTAGCTGCAGGGGCTGACTTTAACGTGGATTCGTCGAACCATCCCAGCGTCCTAATTACCGCCTGCGGCTCTGGAGATGTTACCCTGATCGAGCTGTTGCTTGATAGTGGTGCTGTTGTAGACGGCAACGGAAAGCGCTGGGGTCATGTTCCGGATGAAAAAGCAAGTGCTTTGCACATGGTTTCCGCAAAGGGCCACCAACTCGTCGCCCGACTCTTACTGCAACATGGCGCTGAGATAGAGAAAGAAGACGAGACCTCTAGAACTCCATTGTAGGTTGCCGCACACGCAGGCCATGTAGATATCGTTAGTAAGGTTACTCATAGAAGCGGGCGCAAAGGTTGATCGAAATAATTCTCGTGGCACGGCGCTTTCGGTCACCTCAGGTAATGGCCATCTTGAAGTGGTCCAAGAATTGATTAATGCTGGTGCTTTAATAGCCGACCCTCCACGCGTTGCAAATGCGCTGGCAGTAGCATGCCAAGGTCACCGTCACTCGATTATTGAATTTCTACTAGAAGAGCTGTCTGGTACTGACAAGGAAGAATCCACCTGTAGTGATGCTCTGTTTGCCGCATCCTCCAGCCATGACGACGAGATTTTGCTTTTCCTACTTGAGCATCGTGTATCTGTGTCTCCCTCGCTACTATCCCAAGCTTGTGCAGCCGGTTTGCTAGGCAGCGTTTGCATGCTGCTTGAATATGGAGTCGACATTAACAGCGACGATGGCGAAGGTGACCATGCTCTATACGCTGCAGCATGTCATCAGCGAGCACACATCGTACAGCTACTTGTAGATCACGGTGCCGACGTCCATTTGGAAAGCGCGAAATACGGAAGTCCATTACTGGCGGCCCTGGAAGGATGCATGGCACCAAAGTTTAGAAGCTGGGCAAGGGTAGAGCCTGCCAAGCCGCTTGCAAAAGCGCTTCCCCTTCCAGCTCCACTGTTCGACTTCTACTCCCACTTCTGTAGGACTAGTGGCTCAAGGCTTGGCTACAAGGACTTTGCTGAGTGTGGGCGGATTGTTCGGATACTGGTGAACCACGGGGCGGAGATTAACACAAGTTCAGGAAGTTTGGTAATGCTTTGCACCTAGCATCGTTCGTGGGTAGCGAGATCATTGTACGACTGCTCCTGGACAAGGGTGCGAATGTCAATGCTACTGACGACTACTTCGAGATTGCGCTCCTGGCAGCCTTGAAAGGCAACCACCCAGCCATTGCTGAGCTTCTCCTAAGCAGAGACATCAATTTCAACCATTCCTTGTTTGATAACGGCACTGTCTTGCAGTACGCTCGCTTAAAACAGAGCAAGGCTATAGTAAGAACACTTTCAAAGTACGGTGCAGATGTGAATGTAAAAGGCGGTTAGAATGATAGTCATCTCGCAATCGCTATCTCCGAAGATCATGTGCCAATCAAGTCTCAAGCAGAGAGCCATGCCATCATCGAACTCCTGTTTCAGTATGGACGCAGACTTCAAATCCGGGAGTGCGCTCTGCTCGCCGCTGCGATAAAGCACTGTTATTCGTCCCAGCAGAGCTATATCAAAAACTCCTTGAAGTACGATAAAATTGTTCAAGCAACTGAGCATGTCATCATTGCTAAAGTTAAGAATCACTCTACTCGAGATCGAAAGACTTTACAGCACTTACTCAACGTGACGAAGAACCTGGTGTGACGAAAGTCATGCTCAAGGCTGCAGCCCATTAAGAAATCATTGAAGTTCTGCGAAAGCATCGACCCATCTGTCAGATTAAACCAGAAATACTTGTCGCTGCTGCAAAAAAAAAGCTACAAAGGGCACAAACTAATGCAGCTGCTACTTGATCACGAACCAGACGTCCCTATCACGGAAGCTATCATGATTACCCTGCTGGAGTCAGAAACGAGGTTCGGCTTAAGCGATAATCTTATTGAGCTTCTCTTCAAACGCAACGATGATCTACAGGTTACTGAGGCTATATTAAAGGCGGCAAAGATCTGCCTGAACATGGGGGTCCTACTCAGACTAGCGCCTGGTATAAGGGTGACGCAGGACGTTCTTCAAGAAAGCAGCAATTACAGCGAAGGGGAAGAGCTTGTAGCACTTCTACTGTAACACGATAAGACCGTCAAGTTTCCTTCGGCTCTGCTTGACAAACGTATATTGAAATATGGTCTTACGGTTTCGTATATGACTACGCTGCTGGAAATGATCCGAATCTAGACATCACTGAGAAGGTGGTCTCGGCCATTACTAGAAGTTATCTGCCAAACGATGACAAGCAGCGGATGGTAGAATTGCTCTTGAGATACGAGAAGAAGATTGAATTTAACGAGGTCCGTACGGCTATTGATCAAAATTTTCAGGGGGGGAGATATAAGCATCCAAAGGCATTGTTCTACAAATTGGAAAGAAAGGACACGCGAGCGCTCGATCGGTAAAATTAAGTACTATGGACAGCAATTTTCGTTAATATAGCCATCAGTCTCTTATTCAAGCTGAATTCGTTGATCGCTGGACATTTATGCATCCCCTCTCCTTAGTTGCATGCACACATGACTCTTCAAAAACCAAGGACTTAACATCGCTTCAGCTGCGAAGCACAAAGAAGACTCGTGCTCGAGCAAGATGCAATTCTCACGGGCAGGTTCAGCTTAGCAGGACTTAAACAGAACAGAAATCGATGTATTCTCTATTAAGACTCAAGATCAGTTCTTATGCATGTGCTTCATGTCGCCCTCATTCCATATAGATTCATGACCATACGCTTCTCGATACGCCTCGCAAGACTCACGAAGTTCAAAGCCATGCTGAGGAGAGTCGGGCTTTGCTCGATGAACAGAAGCCATTCATTCATTGAAACCTTGACGCTAATCGGAACACGCCATCCAACCTCGTTCCCTGCGTTGGCGCTGTAGAGCTTGTTGGCAATCAAGAAGGCCTTGACATCACTGGCCGACTTCCATGCGTGTGGTAGTAGAAGTACTTCTCACCTTACCAGAATTTCAGACATGGCATATCTCGTATCATCACAGCTGTCGAGGTTCATCAATAGTATGATTGTATTGAAGAATAGAATGATACTATGGACCCTAGTGAAATACAAGATCATGATAGGAAAGCCGTTTATAGCGTGGCTTCGATATATGAGAGATTTTCGTTACTCACAAACTGCAATAATATTGTATACAAGCATATAATCCCAAAATTTTCAGCCCTCATTCTAATTCTCTCTGCCGTAAGGACTTGTACTCAGATAAACAATTTCTACTACTTCACAACAAGAGGCCACAGTTCGTTTTAGAGAGAATTCAAAAATGAGGGTAAAGTGGCAAGAGCACAAATCGAGAGAGTATTCTCGCGGAATTTCCTTCCTAGACGTACGATCATTCATGCAGAACTAGACTCGATCTCAGCAGCATATCTATGCTATCTAGACAAGAGAGCCATATTGCAGATATTAGATCGCCCAAGCTCATTCTTTTCACTAACTCTATTGCACGAAATTTTTTAGCGTTCCTCCACACCATCTACCAGTACGCTGTCCGACGACTTGCGAATTCGAAGCCGTGATGAGTTTGCTTTTTTCGAGAGCCTTTGGCAGGAAGGCCACGAAAATGACGTTGCTGCCTCCGTTGTCCTTGAGATCACTGCCAAAGATGAATTCGGCGTCGACATCGTCGGGCAACTTTTCAGGCACGCGTCAGGTTATGAAAACCTACGCTTTGTTATTGCAGAAAAAAGCAAGTCAGTAAAACCTCTTCATCCCCCCTCGCCGCTTTCGTTTTTTCCCAGCCCCTGCTACATCATCTTTTTTTCTCCCTTTGATTTCCATTTTTCTCTCTTCCTGAGGTCGACACTTGTGTTACTTGCCATATGGCTTTACAAAGCTACTCGTATTATGCAGCTAGTGACCATAAATACATATTCAAACAGAGATTATCCCCACCCACTTTCGCCTCCCCCACCCCTTTCTCCTTTCAACCCTAACTAGTCCCCGTACAGCAAGCTTGTAACAAGTGATGTTTGCGCGCGGAGTATGATAGTTGTCTTCGGAAGAGACTTCTCTTTTCGGGATTCAAAGTGTGATCTTTGAACCGGGGTATTACAGGACTGCGACTATGTCAATTACCAATGTGAAACTTACCCTTCCTAGGACACTGAATACGCAAAAATCTCTCGTGCAATCGAAGGTTTTGCTGCGGTAGCATGACACAGCCAAGCTGGGTATTCTAGAAAGCTCGACAGAAGGATCGTCGACGTCAGCAAGCCAGAGGGCATGTCATCTGGCAGACCAATCTCGGGAGACTTGCTATGGGACGTGACCCGATGGCCAGAATCAAGAAAACGTGCGGGGCTACATTGAAGGTTTATGACAAGTCGGAGGATCTGATGATAGGCACGGATGTCGAGCATGAAATGAAGAGTGTTAATTGATTCCTATGTAGGAATTCATTGAAGGCTGCAGTTCTGAGAAGTTTTAGATAGCAAACTCGATGAACTTGTTTTTACGCAAGTCGCAAGACTGCTTTCATATGCTTAGAATCCTGATTTCTACGCACAATTCATCGTCTTCAGCAATAAGTAGTCATAAACGAAATATATGTCATTGACTGAGTAATTGCTTCGAAAACCGAGTTCGTCTTTCCGTGAATAATTTCTAGCAGCATTGTGCCTTTCTCTATAGAATATACCCCACTGAAATAGAAGGTACTTACATCTCGTTTCACCAACAATCCTTAGCATCATATTCAAAGTTGCTATTCTATTCATCGTCAATTCTTTCGTCATGATTATTTCTTGAATGTCTCAATCAGTCAGAGTAAGTAAGAAGAAGAACGTAAATTGCAAATACGCTTCTTTCACTCTCTCTAGTTTGATACTACCGCAATATACAATGTCGAGGCCACTGGTTCAGTAGAAGGATACGATCGACTTTGAAGACTAGGGAATGAGGTTCAGGATTTGTACTGATCTCTGTGGAAACGTGAGCATATTGCGTCTTCGAACGACTTGCACTACACATATGAACTAGACTGGTCCTGGTCCATTCCTTAACAATCAGAGTTTCATGACGTTTTGGCTGGTATCCATCCTCCGTCACTGCTATCTTCTGAACCCAGCCGAAATCCCTCCTCTCTTGCCACAACCAGCGCTCCCCGACAGCCATCACTGAACAGAAAATGTTTTGTTTCCAGCTCATCATCGAACACCCAGCAAGCTTCTTGGCGTCAGCTTATCCGTCATCTAATTCCTCTGAAGCACCCACAGATGAGCCATCTCAGGCAGCCAAAGACAGAATCCAGAGCATCCATGATGTTCTCGTCCTTAAAAGCCAGTTTATCATGTCAAAGGTGGTTTTGCAGTGACTCGACTTGAGGCAAGGTGCCAAGATGAAAATTTGTTGGAAGATCCTCTGCTCCTTCTCACATACCATCTACGCCTCCTCATCTCGGCCTATGTTCAAGGAAGGGTTGATTTGCATGTTTGTGATGAACTCTCCGCTTGGACCAAGCACTAATGAGCCGAATACGGGAAGATGTCTAGTAGAGGTATTGAGAAAACTCTTCAGTTTGAGCATCTTAGTAAAAGTTACAAATTCTGGAGAGCTGGAATGAGACTGCTTTCTGGTCTCTTCTAGTTGGTATCTACAGTACCGACGTTCGATGAAACTCCATGACTGACAGCTGACCTTACCATAGAGCTCTACCCCTGCTTTGCATATGCTTGAGCGCTCAGAGCGAAGCTATTGCTTAAGCAAATCTGCAGCCCGCTCTGCAACCGCGTAAACGCTGGCTTGGGGATTCGCTCTAGGCGTGATGGGAATAATGCTAGCATCGCAGACGCGCAAGTTTCTACAACCGTACACCCTCAAATTCGCGTCAACCACACCTCCTTTCTCTCGCGGCATCATGGAACAACTCCTGTGGGATGATGAGCTCCAAGCCCCGCACGGCGCACGTAGTCCTTGGCCACTTCTATTTCCTCCAAGCTGGCAGGTGCACCGGTGCTGCGTTTGCCCCCAGATTTGAGCAAGCCCTTAAGCGGCTCAGCGTGAATTATTCTGTTCTCGATGAAGCGCACATGGTGGGCGATGACCTCGAGGTCGAGCGAATGCGACAGATAGCGGGGATCGATACGAACGGGGGCTGAAGGCGAAGCAGAAGATATGTGCACCGAACCTCTTGAGAGCGGGTGGGCGAGTAGCACGGCGATGGTGAAGTAATTCTCGGGTCCTTGTGGCGGTGGCGCCATCGATCCGTCTGGATTGAAGGAAGCGTAGCCCGGGAAGGATATGTAGCATGCAGTGCCTTCCACTGGCGAGGAGAGCACGGATTGAACGAATGCCTGGTGTGCTTGGACAAATGCCGCTGTTTCTGTATTTTGTTTAGCTTGAATTGTGGTGGAACTCAGCAATTGCTGCAAGTCGCGCCTCCCTTCCGCGGTGTTGTTGTTAGGAAATGGAAGCAGCGCAGAGGCGTAAGTTCCACTACTGGCAAAGGGCCCGCCTCCTTTGGCATATGCCTCGGAGGCAGCTGCAAGGGTATCGGGTGATTGACGTGCAAGCGAATCCAAGGTCTTGATTCCCTCGACCACCTCGAAGCTCATACCACACATGAGGTGGTTCTGAAGATTCTCGCCGACATTTGGGTTATCGATTACCACAGATACATTATGCTGCTTCAGAATTTCTGGATTACCTATGCCCGAAAGCTCTAACAGCCTTGGGGAATTGAAAGAACCGGCCGAGATCGTGACCTCCTTGTGAGCTTCAACAATCTTTGTCTCTCCATCTTTAGTATACTGCACGTCCGTGGCAATGACCTCATTCGAGTTAGAGTTGTCCAAAACTATCTTATCCACCAAGGCTCCTGTGATGACCGTCAGATTCGGTCTGGTCTTCGCAGGCTGGAGGTAGGCGTTTGCGGAATAACTCCTCTGCCTAGTGGCTGGATCTATGGTTTCAGCATTGACATATCCTCCGTAAGCTTGCCCAGAAAATGGATCGCCCGACTGGGAAATCCTAGGCCAGTCAATGTATCCACCCATGCTTTTGCCCAGACGTTATCAGGTTCATCGGGAAAGGATAAATGAAGCGGACCGTCGGTGCCTCTAACGTTTTCGTCGATGTAGTCGAGTGATAAATGTTTGACCGCTGCTTCTAATGGTCTAGTCAAAGTGTACGACTTCTTAAAGTACTTTGACACAGTGGACCATTCCCAGCCCAGATTGCCCAGCGCCGCCCATGCATCGACGTTGGATTTAGATGTAGCAACGAAGGCTAGTCCGTTTAGTGCGCTGGATCCTCCGAGAAGCCGCCCTTGGGGGAATACAATCTCTCGATCCCCAAGCTCTGGCTGGAAGAGCGAATGTGATTCAGCTGTCGTACCACTTCGTCATTGCAATGCAGGCACTTACCTGTGGAATGGTGCGGTATGCCCAGTCGGCATCAGTACCAAGAAGCATAGGCCATAGCGCTGGTGTTATCACTCTGGAATCAGTGGATTGATCTCGGCCTGCCTCGAGCACGAATACATGGACATCGGGGTTCTCTGACAGGCGAGCTGCCAGGACTAAGCCTGCCGTACCGCCGCCAACAATAACAACATCGTGCTTTGTGGATGGCATTCTAGATTTTTTGTTCAGGCAAGAGGTGAAACACAGCCAACAGTGCTCGATCAAAGATAGCTGTTGCAGCTCGGTATAGGCTTAGAGGGGAAGAAAAGAATGGTGAGATCGACTTGAAGCGGGCTTCTGAAACGCTTGGTAAGCATCAGAGCACAGAGCCAAAGTTTTGTAGCCAGCTCAGATGGCTGGCCAAGCACTCGCTTCAGAGTATGGTCGACTGCAACAGGCACCATTTAGCACTGGTGTGCTTCTGACCTTACACGACAGTCGCCGTCGCCCAAGGTGTACCCCGGCAAAAGTGAATTGATGGGTAAGCTGAGTGACTCGGCTGCCTCAGACCTTGTCGGTCGCCTTGCGGGCAAGGATATGCGAGCTGTGCGTCGAGGTGTTTTTGCCATTGGTTGTGTGATCCACCAGCAACTGCGTGTGTAAATTGCATCGCAAAGCTGTCTCCAAATGAAAGGCCATCACACAGCATCAGGTAGCATGTCCCACAGCACTATAGGGAAATGCCGAGTCCACCCCCGGACACCAAGTAACTAAACTTCCTGCAGCAGGCTGGATGTCCCTTAAGCGTTGCTGGACCTATTCAGATGAAGTTGGTGTACAGCCTTAATTGAAAAGTTCCCTGTTCGGAAGAATTTGGAAGTGCCCAGCCCGCTGCAGGGAATACCTTAAGCGTTCATTGCCGGCTCTAATCGCCGAGGAGCGTAAATACCACTAGTCGGAACAGGCTATTAGTACATTAAATACCCACTAAGGTACAATACACCGATATACCGTATCAGCGCCATTGGAAATTTTACCTTACAAGGAATGATACACCCGATACTAGTAAACGGGTGGTGTGAACTGTCAACTGTCAACGCTTCCACCAATCTCGCCCCGGCCCGTTCCTCTAGGACTCATCCAAGCGTCTCGGTCTTGCTACTGTACTGTAAGTGAGGGAACTGCCTTAGGTGCCTTAGGTGCCTACCCTTGCTACCTTACCTTCAGTCTTAGGGTCATCTTGCCCCGCCACCCTCCCTCCACATTTGGAACACCACGCCGCATTCGTACTGCGCAGCTCATAGCACCCAAAGCACCAAAGTACCGACGAAGACGCAGCACGGGGCTATGGTTGGATGTCAAGCTTTGCTATCGCCACACACCTATATGTGCTGTCCCTATTCTTCGGTCTTTGGGTGCATGGGTGTTTGACATTCCGAACACGCGCGAATGAGCGAGTTCTGTTTGAGCATATTCCTCTGCTGGTTGCATTTGATAGCGTGTTTAGACACACCACAACACCAGGATCGATAAGTGCCGGATTCGTTGACGCACAATCTGTCCGCAACAGAACCTGACTGTAACTCATGTAAACCCTTGCCGGAATTGGCGTGCAGTGAAGAGTTCATTCTAACGGCTAAATAGGACTTGCATACAAGAAATACAACGCTCAGGCACAAAGCGAAGCTGCAAGTAATCGTTGATGCACCGCTCCTGCAATTCTCTCTGCATGACATTCAATCGTGGCCGCTTTCATCCCACGTGTGGGTAAGGCCAACCATAGATTCCGCTTGTCATTTGCAGTCCGGACTGAATTGCCTGAGCTTGGGATTTGAGTTCATCCACATCCCAATTTGCCCAGACCGATCTGCCTTTGAGGAAAGCAGCCTCACTGCTGGACATCCAGAGTATGAAGTGAGCGGGTAATTGGACTGGCGGAGATGTTAGCGGCTGTTGCGGAGATTTTGAGGTAGGAATGCTCCTCGGGAGCGTAGCAGGCTTTGCTAGGTCATTGTTAATGTATTAAGAAAAGTAACCAACCTTTGTCCATTGGTAAAGCCTCCGCTTTTGCTCCGCTTTTGGTGAAGACGGCTGTCTCAACCATGCCCGGATGGACAGTGGCAGCAAACATATTTGGTTGTTCCAGCGCAAAGAACTCGATCAGCTTCTCCTGCGCCAACTTTGAACTCATATAAGCCGATAATCCGGATAACATTGCGGGCGGTAATGCTACAGTACCCGTAGTCACCCCAAGAACGGTAGCGTGAGATGGGTTTGCCGTCGGGACGAAGGCTTTAATTGCCAGCATTGTTCCCTTGACGTTCGTCTGGCAAAGGAACCAAGTCAGACGAGTCCAAGGAGTGATCATTCAAGTTAATCAAAAACTTTGCCACCACTCATTTGAAGATGCCTCTACGATAGGGCCTGGAGTGGAAATGTGTCCCGCTGCCAGGATGAGTATGTCCCATTTTCCAACCGTGGCTGCAACATCCTGCAGAGCTTTCTCCTCGGCGATGTCGATGGCATGAACGGAGCTTGATATCCCGGATGGTAGGTACGATGCCGTTTCCTGGAGGCTAGCCTCGGTACGGCCTAACAGAACGATCTTACTGGCACCGGCAGTGCTAAAAGCCAAAGCCGTCTCTCGACCGATGCCACTGCCCTGGAGAAAAGGTCAGTAAGCGTCCTTGTTGTGCAATGGCGTGTGTCGAGAGTAGAAGCAAGTTCTGTGGTAAATGCATCCTTATTATTGGACGAAGAAGATGAGCGCAGCATGTATTGATTGTCACGGAATGTGGGCTACGTTTCAACAGCAGCTGAAGGAGATACGCAATTGCTTGGTAGCCAAGCTCATGAGCGGGAATGTTCCTTCCTGATTACAGAAAGGATGGTCCTCGAAATCAGGAAACTTTTGCAAAATACGACAGCCCTTCAATGCAAACAGTCAGCGACCTAAGCTCCCCCAGCAGTCACTTCTGAATTGGAGCCTCTCAGCGCTTCATAAAGACGCTCAAGACAACAGTCGACGCCCCTGCCACCATGATCAGAATATAGGCATCGTTTATGCTGTGGACAATAACCTCGAGCACACCTCTCCTGAGCGTGTCGCTCAGGTTTCTGAAGAGCTCGCTCCCCACGCCCGCAATAGCGGCCTGTACCTGCGGTACCGGTGTGTCGGGGAGGAGGCGTATGATGCCATTTGTGGCCGAGTTCAGAAACACAGTGTTGGCGACGGACAGCATGATAGCGATGCCCGCAATCTGGCCGAAGCCCACAAAGGCAGTGGCGTCGGCAACGCGGTTGGCCGGGAACTTGGCCTGCACGACGGAGATGGGCCCTTGCGTGAAGAGGCCTGCGCCGAAAGCCAGAAGGATGCTGTAACCGTAGATGGGCGCTGCGTTGGTGTCAACCTCGACCAGAGCGTACATGAGTGCGGCGCCGATGACCACCAGGATGCCGCCGCCGAAGGCCCACGGCATGAAGTGGCCGTATTTGCTCAGCATGGTGCCGTTCAGGATGCTGCCGAAGATCATGAGGAAGATCATCGGCAGGAGCCGGATGCCTGCGTGGAGGGCGGTGTCGTTCTGGACGAATTGGAAGTAGAGCTGAGGGGCGTTAGCGAAAGACAAAAGACTGCCATTCAAGAGTTGCCCACCGGGATGAAGTAGATGGCGACCACGCTGGAGCCCATGCCTGAAGCCGTCTGTGCAAATAGAATATCGGCTTCCCAATTCAGGATAATGTCACATGGAAGCAACCGGTGCTCTGGCGTCGTGAAGACGGAGAAGCTCTGCTGCAGCCCGAACAGAATCCACAAGACGCCCGAGCAGACAAAGCAACCGATTATCTGGCCACTGTTCCAAGCGAACAGGGCCCCGCCAAAATTGACGGCCATGATTCCCGATATGGCAGCACCACAAATGAGCAGGGTGCCGACCCAGTCAATGGTGCGGATCCTGTTGAGCAATTTCAGCTCACGGCAGTTGGGGTTCGTCGATGGAAGCAAGAAGATGTAGGCTGGGGCTGCGACAGCGCCGATGACGAGATTGATGTAAAAAGCCCAGCGCCAGGTCGCCGAGCTATCTGCAAAGGCACCACCGACGACAGGTCCAAGTACGGTGCCCGTTCCCCAGACAATACCCATGCAACTGATGTAAACCGGACGCTCCTTGTCGGTGGTGGTCACCGCTAGCAGGTTCAGGGCGCCTATGTAGATTCCAATCCCTCCAGCGCCGCAGATTGCTCTCCCGAAGATCAACGCGTCGATGGTGGGTGCGGCACCGCAGACGGCAGAGCCGACTTCGAAGATGAAGACGGATGCGAGAAACATAGACTTGCCGTTGAACTGGGCGTAGAGCTTTCCCCTGCCGACGACAAGACTGGTGAGCCAAAACCTTGCATGGTCAGGACATGAACATGAACATACCACGTTAGATCGAGGGCGAAAGATGTCAATTGAAAGGCCACTGAAAGCCATGGCAGCTTCTCGAGGTGACCCAAGTCGCCGATAATGGCAGGCTGGATGGTGGCGACGATAGTGTTATCGAGGGCGTACAGGAACACGGATGAGAAAATGGACCCAACACAAATGATCCACGCAATGCCCTTCAAGCTCCTCACCGGCGCCGCGCCCTCGAGCTCTGCTGTTGCTGAAGGCTGTATTGTTGACTGGGCTTCCGGAAGGGATGACTGGTCCGAGTTCTTCGTGCCCGCCTCTCCTTCCTGATTTTTCTCCGAGCCGGGAGCTTCGAATACTTTTTGATCTTTGTCCTCCATCTTTGCGCGAGATCTCTTTCAACGAGCTTTGAGATGTGGAGTGAGAAATTGAGAATTGGAGTTTGGATCAGATCAAGGAACCACTCCACCTTGCAGCATATGTAAGGTAAGGTCGAGAGCATGAATGCGGAAAGAACCCCTGCGTTGGACAGGCCTGGAATTACTCTTGTGTACTGTACCACGGCTTTAGCACGGCTTTTATACTTCTCCGCGGGTTCTGGCTAAACCGAATGGATGGATTTAACGGCCTTTAGCCCAACGACCCGGGAATAAATCTTGGGCCGTAAATTTTCGGGCATCGGAATATGCGACCCCTAATAAAGCTCAGATGTAGATCTTTACAGACGAAGACTGCTCGTGGCCACAGGGTTTCGTAAATTGTAACCCTCGAGTAATGAGCTGCACTCTATCCTTGCTACATAGGTAGTCTGGTACGGAGGTAGTCAGGCGAAGACTATATACTAGGAAGTGGATACTAGCTTTGCTTTGCCTCGATTTGCCGCCAGCTGGCCGCACCGTCCGCAAGGCTGGCGGGACCTCGGGACGGACGCTACCTAAGCTGCCGTAATAAACGCGGGAGCCTCCTTTGCATTACGTAGGCGTGCCAGGTAGAGCATAAAGCCGGGGTTAATGTTATGTCCGGAAACCGTTGCATCCATGTTTTCCTGTATTCGGCGCATCTATAAACAAAGCTCGCAATCAAATAACCCGCAACATTCCGACCGAGCTCCCTCCTCGACTTCCAGAATGTCCTCAATCCTCCTCATCGGCGGCAACGGCCAACTCGCACGCCACATTACCAAGCGCTTTTCGTCCAAAGGCATCACCGTGCACTCCGTGATTCGCAACCAAGACCAAGTCTCCGAGCTCACTTCTCTCGGCGCCTCACCCATTCTGCAATCTGTCGAGGACTCCAGCGTCTCCGATTTCGTCAAACTGATCAAAAACATCAAACCCTCAACCGTGATATGGAGCGCCGGCGCCGGCGCAGGCCACGCCAGCCCATCGCGGGTCAAGCGCGTGGATCACGAGGGCCACATCAAGGTTATCGACGCAGTGGCACAAGCGGCCAAAGAGGCGGGCACGACGAAGAGGTATATCACGGTCTCGGCGCTGGATGTGAGGGATAAGGATAACAAGCCTGTGCCGGATTGGTATGATGAGGACGATAAGAAATTCAGTAAGATGATATGGGGAATGATGGGGACGTACATGCGGGCTAGGTATGCATCGGATAAGAGTCTAGTCGAGGACAATGGGCAGAGAGGGCTGGATTATACGATTGTGAGGCCTGGGTGGTTGAGTCAAGATCCAGGGACTGGGAATATCGCGGCTGGGAAGGTGAAGGTGACGAAAATGGTCAGCAGAGAAGACGTTACAGCTGTCGTAGAGCTGTGTATGAAGGATAGCAGGACGGTAGGTCTGGCATTTGATGTTGCGGGCGGAGATGTACTCATCGAAGAGGCAGTGGATAAGGCGGCTGATACTTTCGAAGGATTCCATTAGAGCATGCGGGCGTGGCAGGTTTTCTTGTAAGCTAGGTTCGAACTTTTATTAGATAGGTCGATATGACTGAACAATGGCATGATTCAACCATTCATGGCTGGAATCTGGATTCTCTCGAACGGTTGGTTCTTAAGCACTTTCTTTCGCTATCACTGAATGAAAAAGGATCCTCACACATGTGGCTTCGCATCGTATTCCAATGCGGAAAAGCAAGAGCTTCGGATCCTAAGTCCACGGGCCCAGCGGGTAGCCCTAGCCCATCTCGAGGCCTAATCGGGACTATATCCCTTCGTTCGATGACCAGACAGGCACCTGTCTAGCACCTCTACTAGCCTCTGACAGCGTCCGAATATCCATCCAGTCGGAGGTCTTCTTTCTTAAATTCGAGCATGCTTACAGCATTGTTTATTGTCTCCTCGAAGGTCTTTTCATCAACCATACATATTGTTGAATCAAGACGACGACGTGCAAAAACGATGTTGACATTTCTGAAATATTCTACACAGTAGAAGAGAAGATCAAGAAACGTCTCGAAGAGGAAATAAAGGCAGATACGAAGCCTCACCTCTTTCAACCAAGCACCTCTTGATTATTCAGAACGAAGTTCTTGTCCTTTGCTCGAAGATGTGAATCCCATCACATCGTACAATTACTTCGCTCTTTTATCTTCCACCTTTCCTGTGGGATGCTGTTGCTGAGCGTACAGACAAGACATTAGACTCTATCGAACATTCTTCATGACTCTCTTCATGACTTTCTACCCTATTTGCTTTCCTATTTGCTTTCTTTGCGCACATATTAAACTATGTAAATAGCTATTATTTAGTTAGTTTATTTAATCTATTATACGAGTACGATCGCAATAACTAGTTATTAATTCAATGTTAGAATGGTAAAATTGAGTGGCAGCTTCTTCGTATTTGGTGCCAATTGCGCTGATTGCGTCAAAATCTTTTGTATGACTGTCAATTGCGCCAAACCAGCCTAGAAATTAGCACATGAGCAGATCCGCCAATCCAGGTTTTGGCGACTAAATGCGCCAAATTTCAGTGGTCCCGTTTTGCCGATGAGTAAATCAGCTTCGAAAAACATATCGACAACAAAGATACTTGATTTCTGGTGAGCCGCTCATATGAAATCAAGTATCTGTATGGTGTTCGTCTGTTTCAAAGCTGCCAAACCCTAGTTGGGTAAGCGCTAAACCTATCTTGGGGGAACGTATATGTAGTAAACAGGGGGCGTAGAAGTAGTAAGTGGGGGGCGTCAATGTAGTAAAAAGGGGTGTACGTTTAGTGATAACCTTAATTTAATGAATTAAATATACATTTTATTTGATATTTTTGAAATGATCTCAAGAATGAAAACAATAAACTGTCAAGACATAATGACTGTTATGCATCAGAAAGATGGATGACATTACGTGAATTTTCAATTGAACCTAGTGCTTTCAATGCTTGGCATTGGTCTCGTCGACAGTCAGAGAAGGCACAGACATTCTTCTGTTCATACATTCTTTGCAGCAAATGCTGAATTTCATGCATACTGTTGCCCTTGTTCTATTGAATCTTACAATAGCAGGCTATAACCCAACCACCTCATCCACAATTCTTACCGCTAGCGCATCGATCTTTGTCCTTGCATCCATCAAGTCCAACATGCTAATATTCTTCCCGAAGGCAGCATGAACCCAATTTCGAAACTCAGCCGCCAGTAAACTATCGATACCATGTTCCGCCACCGTGTTCGCTACATTCACGGCTGAGGGATCTATAAACAGCATTTCCGCTATCATTGCCCTAATGGCTTCCGTTACGAACCCGACCGTCTTGATGCGCTCCTTCATGTTATCTTCGCCGTCCACGTCACTGATCTTGTTGATCGATATCTTAAACTGCCGCAGTAGCTGTGCAGCGGGGGACTTGTCGGCGGCGTTGTCCAGGTCCTGCATGCCCCTGGCGGCATCGTCTCCGGCGTGGTGGCGCCACCCGTCGTCCAAGGCGCGCATCATCAGGGAAACGCGGGCATCGTGGTACCATCGGGGTACAGAGCCCGACGAGGAGGATGTCTTGGCCTTCTTGGCCTCGTCCTGTTTCATAGCGGCTAGGACGGCTGGGTCTATGCCCGTGATGATGTTGGCTTCTGACAGTGGATCTTGGGAGTGGCCGAGCCATTGCCGATGCGCATCATGATTGTTGTTGCTCAGGAAGGCCGGCTCTAGTAGGCGCAAGACCTGGCTCCCCGTAATAGTCTGGCCTTTGGTGCGCACAAACAAGTTGACGGTGACGGGGTCCTGGCTCAGGGCACCCAGGTCGTTTATGAAACCCAGAGAGACTGTCGACGCCGGCAGCCCGCACCGCCGCCGGTAGCGCGCAAAGTAGTCCAAGAAATTGTTGGCTGCCAGATAGGTACTCTGCGTAGGAAAGGCATATACGGTGCCGAGGGACGAGGTCATGACGAAGAAGTCCAAGGGCAACAAGGCCGTGGCTTCGTGGAGGTGTTTGGTTCCGAAAACCTTGGCTGCCATGCCTTCGTGGAATTTTTCCGCCGTCATTTTGTCAAACGAGATGTCCTGGTAAGATACTGCGAAGTTGAGGACTCCGCGCACGGTGCGGTCGGAGCTGACGTCTTGCACGGCGCGCATGACCTGCTCCCGCTTGCTCACGTCGCAGGCAACCGGTTGTACGCGTACATCCTGAGCCGCTAGCTCGTCAACTAGGGCCACGGCTTCGGGACTTAGATTGCTTGCACCACTCCTGGACCAGACGACCAAGTCCCGGGCGCCGCGATCACACATCCACCTGACAATGGACCGTCCAAGGCCACTCAGCCCGCCCACGATGATATAGCGAGCTTCCGGGTCAAAATGGACAGGGGGAACTGATTGATGCATCCTGACCATAGAGTTGGGGTCCTGGTACGATATCACCATCTTCCCAGTATGCGTACCTTTGGCGAGACGGAGGAGTGTTCGATCGAGTTGTGAGATGTCCGACACTGTATAGGGCCGTATGGGGCCGATGCGTCCGGCGCAGTAGTGCTCGTCCACAGTCCGCATCAGCTGTCCGCCGAGATTGACGTCGCGGTCCACCACGAGGCCAAGGTCAAAGGATGTAAAGCCGGCGCTCTTCTGGAAGAGCTCCAGGGCAACGGTTTTGGAACTCGCGACATCCATGCGGCCGACATCGATCAGATGGCCCAGCGGCGCCAGTGCCTTTATGGACTCGTAAAGCATGTCTCCCTGGGCTGTACTGAGGATAACGTCGAATCCACCGTTTTGCGTTGCGCGGACCATGCGCACTAGGTCTGCAGGATCGCGCGAGGAAAAGACGTGGGTAAATGGAATGCCCATGTTTTCGGTCAAGAAACCGACCTTTTCTGCAGTGCCGGCAGTAACAAAGACGTCAGCGCCCTTTGCGCGCGCAAGCTGGATGGCTGCAAGCCCGAGACCGCCAGAGGCGGACTGAATCAGCACCTTCTGGCCCTTCTTCAGCCGAGTAACATGCTCAAAAGCATACACGGCAGTCATGTAGACTAAGGGCATAGTAGCGGCCTCAACCGGGTCGGCGTCGGATCTTAGCTTCTGCGCAAGTGCCGCCGGTACACGTGTGTAGTTTCCGAAGTGCCCCTTACCCATGCCGTAGACCCGGTCGCCAACCTCGAAGCTGCTCACGTCGGATCCTCTCTTGGTTACGACGCCGCAGTACTCGTTCGAGAGGTTGTTTTGATCGAAACGGCCGGTACAGAGGCCCAGGTCCTTCCAGTTTAGACCAACGGCGTCCACTTTGACCTCGATCCAATCCCGCGGCAAAGGCTGCCAGAGCTCCGTGTAAGGCCTGAAATAAAGTGAGGAGAGGATGCCAGGCGTCCCGAAGGCCGCGCGCACGGGGCCCTGGCTGCTTAACGCCATCATCTTCATGTCGTGGTCATCCGGAGTAGTGACCGCCTTGGCGTACCCCTGGAGCTCGGCATCGGGCACGATCCGGCTAACCCACATGCAGCCGTCTTGCCAGGCCAAGTCACGGTTCACCTCGCTTTCACCGTTGTCCCTTAGCCCTCGCTGCAACGCGAGCTCCTGATCAATAAGGCAGCGTACCAGCTCGCCCATGTCATTGTCGTCAACGATGAAATCCTCAGCGTCTATATCAACCGAGAGAAATTGGCCAGCAGGATTCTCGGTACCCAATGTCCGCAACAGCCCGGCGACGAAGGCCCCGTCGGGACTGCGGCCCTTGACCATGCCGCACGACGTAATCCAGACCATACTGGCAGTATTCGCGGCAAGGTGTTGGAAGAGCTCGAGACGATGCTGGTCAGCGGCGAACAAAAGGTTTTCGCCGTCCAAAAACGCCACCGCGCGGGAATTCAGTGACAAAACGTCCCGTACATGGTCGAGCGGGATGATCTTGGTAGACAATCCACGACGTTCCATTTCCTGAGCCAGATGGTTGAGCAGCGCCGGTGCTCCTTTGGCACCGTGAAGGAGGTGTACCACTGGGCTTCTTCCATCGTGCTGCGTGTCTGTGTCACGCAGGGTGGAAAACATGAGGGTGAAGTCATGGTTCGAGTCGGTGGACTCGTCCACCATCAGCTCAGAACCCGATTTAAAACCGGCTCTTCGCAAGGCCTCATCCCAAGACTTGGAATCCAGGAAGGCGCCGCTGGCCTTGCTCTCAGTGGGCTCGACCAGCACAAGGTTGCCGCCCGGCCTGAGAAGCTTCCTGCAGTTTTCCAGGGCTTGGTGAATATTTGAAGAGGCATGCACAGCATTTGACGACAGGACAATGTCGTAAATAGGCTGAAAGCCTTGCTGCAGCGGATCCTTCTCAATGTCCAGAACGGAATAATTGACATCGCGGAATTCAGAGTGTACCGACGTAAGCAGCTCCTGCGAGACGTTGGTCAAGACGTATTCCCGGTAGCGCTTGATCCCGTTGGGACCCACAAGGGCCTTCAAGACTGCCTGCCCTGCGCCCATATCGCCGCTGGCTTTGAGCTCCAGTACTCGGAGGTTAGGATTGGCGTGGCCCATCAAGTCGAAGATGTTGGAGAGATGAGGGAATGCTTCGGTCTTCTCCTCTGAAGGAGAAAACAGAGCACGGCACTGCTCCTTGCTCAGAGTGCGGATATCGGGCCTCCAGACAAGGCGCGTGAAGGGGCTGGCATAAGCCTTACTGGCCTGACCTCTATCAGATGATGACTGCTGTTCGTTGTTCAGGTCTATGAAGCGCATGTTGTCCACGTCCAGGATGACATCGCCTGTCTCGTCCAACATCTGCAGCTGGGCGTAAGCACCGCGCAGGCCGCGCAGCTCGCCGCGCGCGAGACCAGTGGCCCAATCACGACCTTGCAGGCGACCGTGCTTGAACCGCATCTGGTTCAGGTGGATGGGAAGCTGAACACTGGCAGTTTCAGCCTGGCCGCCGTTGCAGGCCATGAGCCCAAGGCGGATGACGAGATCGAGAGAAGCCGGGTGAATGGGATAGCTCGACTCGCCGCCTGGAAACATGCCTGCCGTTGTTTTCAGTGCCAACTTGGCCGATGCCACATTCTTGATCGGATCGGCATGGATGTCCGAGTAGCCTTGGAACGAGGGGCCAAATTGGAGACCCATGTCGGCAAAGCGCGTATACCAGGCTTGTGCATCCACGGCTCGTCCGTCCATGGTTGTGTCGATTGGGGGGGCTTGTTCGAATGCAGAGACTTCGACCTTGATGAGGCCAGAACAGTGCTCGGTCCACTGATCCGAGTCGCGGACAACAGAAGCGATGGAGAAGCCCGCCCAACCCGGCGACTTAGCGGTTGCCCCATCCTCGAGCTCCATGCCGAGAACAATTTCGATGCCGTGGTCGTCTTCCGGGACCACTAGGGTTTTCTTGATTGACACATTGCGGAGGGTAAGGCCTGTGATGGGGAGCGCGTCTGGAAATTTGCCGTACGCCTGCTCAGCAGCCAGCATGGCCATAACGATGTGCGCGGCACCGGGGTGCAGGACATGGGGTGGAACGCGATGGTCATCCAGCCAGGGCAAATCCTTCAAACGGAGCATGTTGCGCCATTGTGGGCGCAGCCTAGTAGTGCCTGCTACCTTGGATCCAAGCAGATCGTGGCGGGGAACCCGACGAAGGCGGTATTCCTTGCTCAGCCGGCTCTCGTGGTATTTGATAGGTCCATAGGTGTACTGGTATGGCGGCAAGTCGATAGCTGTGCAGCCATGCGCCAGTCTTTGCATTCCCTCGTCAACCTGCTCATCGACGGCGTTGGCTGCCACCAAGTTGACATCGGCGTTGAGAGCGAACAGTGTCCCAGCGAGGTCGAGCAACGACCTGCGAGCGTCCTTGGCTCTCTCTAACGACGCGACATGCGGTGTGGTCTTCCCCAGGCTCTTCACGATTTGCCCCACGGGGCTCTTCAGCGCCGGGTGCGGACCGATTTCAATCACGGCACCGATTTCCAAGTCCTCTAATCTGAGCAGCCTCGATACGGCCTCAGTAAAGCGTACCGGGGACTCCAGATTGGCTCTCCAATAAGACGCCGGCACTTGCTCCCGGGACATAGTCATGTCCTTGTGAGGCATAACAGACGAAGCCCAGGGAATACTGGGATACTTATGGTCCTCGTCATATGCACCCAGTTCCTTCAGACGCTGTAATCCGCCATCGACTGCCTTAGCGTAGTCGCGGCCCAACGGGAGCATGTGGTGTGAGTGATACGCGAGCCCGCCTGTCCGAAGCAGTCTGTTGAAGATGGCTTCCTGGTTGAGCTTTGCAGACAGCCCCTCGACGGCTTCAACGTCGCCAGACATGGTAATGCTGTCCGAAGAGTTGATGGCAGCAATCTTGACCTTTTCTTCCAGATCAGCCTGTCTGATGTATTCAGCTCCCTGGACAGGGCCTAAACCCACAGCTAACATAGCGCCCTTTTGCTTGTTGAAAGAGACTATATAGCCGCGGTAGTAGGCAGTCGTGATAGCTTCAGCGGCAGTAATACGGCCTGCTGCATACGCCGCCGCCATTTCGCCTGATGAATGTCCCACAACGCCTGCCGGCCGAACAGACCACGATGCAAGAAGATCGACGAGACCAATCTGGAGGGCCGTGCACACTGTCTGTGAGACCGCAGGTGTCTGTACAAAATCTTTATCGCAATCTCCGGAAAGGACATCGACGATCTTCCACGAAGCGGGCTCTGGCAACATGGCGAGTACGCGGTCCAGATACGAGATGGCATCTCGGAACACAACGTACTCGAAGAGCTCGGCCCCCATGGCGTGCCACTGGGCACCTTGACCGGTGAAAGCGAAGCCGATGCGAACGTGCTGGGGCGAAGAGAAGACCTTCGGCTCATTGTCTTGACCCAGCCCAACCTGCGCAACCTGGTCCTTGTCGACGATACAGAAGGCTCGCCGGGAGAAGCATGAGCGCTTGGTGGCGAGAGTGTAGGCCACGTCGGCCAGCGAGTGCTGGTGGAGGACACGGGACAAGGCATTCATGTTCGCCGTAAGCGAAGCTTGGTTATGCGCCGAGAAGGGAAGAACCACCAGTTGATGAGTGCCTACAACAGCCTTCCTGATCATAGTTGGCGCATCCGTCACAGGGCGATGCTGCGGCAGATGACCTGCCGAGCCGTTGGTCCCGTTCGTTTCATGTCCGTTGGTCCCATTGGTCTTGACGCCGTTCAATTCCTCAAGACGCTGGCCAACGACGCCGGGCTTGACATAGAGCGGCATGACGTTGTGGACGTGGTCAATGATGCAGTGTCCGTTGGTGCCGCCAAAGCCTGCCGACGTGACGCTGGCCCGCTTGAGCCTGTTCTTGGGCCACGGCTCAATATCCGTCACAACTCGGGCCTTGGCCTTATCGAAGTCGATGCGCGGGTTCGGCGTCTTAAAGCCGAGGGTAGGTGGTATCGCGCCAGCCTCGAGAGCCGCCACAACTTTGAGAATGCCCGGAAGTGCGCACGCGCCCTCCAAATGCCCCAGGTTTGTCTTGACGGACCCGACCACTAGGCGGTCTTCAAATGCGTTGGACCTCGCGGGCGCGAACACATTGCCAGCAGCCGTCACTTCGGTTGGGTCGCCAACACGTGTGCCGGTTCCATGACACTCGAGGAGCGTCGTTTCCGAAGGATCAAGGTCGCCCGCGTTCTTGTAGCTATGGTATTCTAATGTTAGTACTTGTGAGAGGAAGCATCTAGAAACAACTTACGCCTCTCGAATAACGATTTCTTGTGCAGGGGCGCTCGGATTCGTAATGCCATTTGTGTGGCCATTGGCGTTGATAGCAGTGCCCATGATCAGGGCGCGAATCGGAGACGCGTCTCGAACTGCCTGCGAAGCCGTCTTCAAATACAATGCGGCAAAGCCTTCACCGCGAGCGTAGCCGTCGGCCGATGCATCAAAGGTGCGGCTCCTTGAGGTCGGAGACAAGGCACCCAGCTTGCCCATCGCAATGTGACAGTTGGGGTCCATGATCCAGTTGGACCCTGCCACAATGGCCGAGTCACAGTCGCCGTTGCGCATCGAGTTGATGGCCAGATGAAGAGCGTACATGGCCGATGTGCACGCACTGTTGACGAGGAGGCTTGGTCCTTTGAGATCGAAGACGTAGTGGATCCGGTTGGCCAGCATGTTCGGGAATGCCCCTGTGGCCGAGTACTTGCCCCCATAATCCCAATCGCGCGTCTGCGACACATAGTTGTCGAAAGAGATGTCGCCAACAAACACGCCCATGCGGGAACCGGAGACACTCTCCCATGTTTCTCCCGCATTCTCGAAAGCTTCGTATGTAACCTCGCCAAGCTTGCGTTGTGAGGCGTCTAGATATTCCGCTTCGACGTCTGTAATTCCGAAGAAAGCCGGGTCAAACAGCAGGGGATCCTCAGCCAGGAGGAAACCACTGCTTGCCGCGGCGGTTCCAGGACGATCAGGGTTCGGATGGTAAAACCCCTTGGCTGAGAATCGCGGCTCGGCGAACTCCCCATGCACGTCTTTCTGCTCCCTAAGGAATTCCCAGAGGCTGGGTATGTCACGAACACCGCCCGGCATGCGACAGCCTGGTTCAAGTTAATCACTACTACCCTAGGTAGATATGACACATTAAAGAGTGCAATAACTTACCCATGCCGACGATGGCAATTGGCTCGCGCTCGCCGGTTTGTTGGACCGTCATGTTGTGCACTGCCAAGAAAACGGACCCTAAGGGTTGGGAAGAGCGGAAGAAGCGTTATATGATCAGATATGATAGGCTGGAAATATAGAAGGGAATGACAATGGACGAGACTGAATCTGTCGTCTTACGGATCCTCTATTCTTCCACTATTGCAGCAACGAGGTCGTTCTTCCCAACAACAGAACGGTCTAGTTGAAGGAAACCTTGATATCGATATGGCAATCTATCGTCTACCTTATTTTACATTCAAAGCTTTGATCGCACGTGGCTTTGTCACCATCTTTATGTCTTTCACCCCAACCCCTGTGCCAATGATGTGTCCATCCCAACAGTGGAGCATCTTCTCACTTTCCAAGTGTCAGTCACCGAAACAGCTTTAAAATGCCGCAGAATCTCGGCCGATTTCATACGGTATCTCAATAGAGAAGTTTTGCACTCCCTGCAGGTGGCCTTAAACGGTCAGTGAAGCAGCCACCAGGATGTGCGGGCCTTACTCGTATGCACGGGGTTTCCGCGCACACTGGGTTTCCGCGCACACTAACTATAACTAATTATATTAGTGCCGTTTTCAGTACGCTAAACCCGATACTATCTGTTACTAACCTTTCTAGGTTAGAGTGCGCGGAAACCCAGTGTGCGCGGAAACCCCCTGCATACGAGTAACAATCAACATCTCAACAACCACAGTAATGCAGCCGGGTTTCTTCGGGCAGAATACCGCCGTTACACATGCTTGATTGCAAGCTACATAAGCCGTCACCTTGGCCGTACTGTTACAGGGAAACCATCAACCAGACGGAAGCGCAGCAAAAGTCGCCCGATGCATCTTTCGTTCCTGCCGAGTTTCCGGTCCGTGCGGGCGTCAATCCTCGGCCGATGCGGCGTCCTGTCATGTTGGTGGCGTTAAGCCTGTCTTTTCATTGGCAAGAAACTACGAAGGTAGGTAGGTAGTTACCTTAGGTAAGTTAAGATTATCATGCGCGAGGCAGCAGAAAAAGAAAAGGTCGTTCCTCCTGGAACGAGGAACGAGAGTAAGGGAATGATATCAGGCGATCGGCATTTAGAAGGCTTCACACCAGGAAAACCGAGTCTTGCCGTTTCCTAAAAGGATTTGGTGCAAAGATATTCCCGCACTGAACATCAAAAATTGAGATACAAATCTCATCACAAATACGACTTGATGAGCTTATCATCAGAATTCACTCGCTATTCGCATGACGAGAGCATTTCGCTGATTCTAGTCCGTATTTTCCATTCCTCAGGATTATCTCTTATGTAGCATCGACTTCGTGCACGGCTCGACTTTTACCTCACACGCACGTGATTAGGGTCAGGATGACCGTCTGTGTCCGTTCCTGGGCTTAGCGTGCGGAGCGCGCGTTCAAATAAGCGACCAAGGGGACGCTAAGTCAATGCTTATACTCCATATGGTTAGCTCCCGTAATCCTGGGGCGGCAGGATTAACGACCAGTTTAAGGGGTAGTTGAGCGCTTCATCGGTTCCATTTGCATTTCTACATAGAATCTATGGGATAGATGCATGTTGTTGGTCCCAACAGCCATTGCAAAAGGAGATATCGCAAGCCTGGCACTTGGTCCTGGTCTGACTGCGTCGAACGCGTTTTGGATTGTTATTTGGGTCTAATTCGTTCCCAAATTGACGTCGCTTTTGCCCTCTTCGGCCTGCAATGCAATCGCCATTCTGGCATCTTTTCTTATCGCAGCCAATAGCTGTATGATCAACACCTTGCTGGGAGGATTGTCGGTTATCCTCCTCTTCCAGTGGGCAATTCAGCAGGGCTTCTATGAGTTGGTTGTGGAAGGTTGTATTCTCGTGGTGCCTTTTGCTGGTGTTATCTTGTTCCCAGATGAGATAGGCATTACCTATGGTAACTCCAACTATCATGTGTTGACCACGCATAGAAATTACGTCAGCAAATATACAAGCAGAGACAACGCCAATGAAGAGGAAGTTGCTGCAACATGAATAGAGTTGGCTGCGGCAGGTACGAGACGTAGTTCGCCTGTATCGCAAGAACAAGACAACACTAGATACCACGGACAGTGTAAGGCAATGCAAAGTCCAAAAAGGGCAACTACAAGTTGGAGTACCAATCTTCATACGCTGTGGTGGGGAGTAACTCAGTCATCAAGCTTGGATTCGAGTACTCCGAGGACGCCCAATGTCCCGAGTCCCAATCAAGCCCAAGCAAACCCGAAGATGCGCTAGGCCACCATGAGCTATGGCTTGACTCAGCAGGGGTCGCTGGCTCGGGCGATTCCATGTCGCTCATGGCCTTGGCGAAGAGTTGAGCTACAACCCGCGCCCCGGATACAGCCATGTCGCTGACCTCGGCAAGCATTTGAAGGCGACCGAGAGCCTTCTCTACCGCTTGCATTAATTTCCCTCGAGTCAGTTTGCCAACCTCCATGCCAAGAACGTAAGCGCTGTTTTCCCCTTCATCGACTGGGAAGTCTGCATGTGAACAGAGGTATAACAGAAGCACGGCGGCCTCGAAGGTGTTGAAGATGATGACGCCGAAGCGCGTATGGGAGTCATTAAACATGGAATGCAGAGCGGAGACGGCCTCCAGCTCTCCGAGTGCAGCCATAGCTAGCGCCTTCTTTTGCGACTGAAGCAGTACTTGCTTATATGGGGCTAGGCTTGCGACCTGGCTTGGCTTGAGAAACAGCAGCGGTCGGAAGTTCCAACAGATAGAATCGAAGATGCAAATGTGCAAGAGCTGTCTCTGCATGGCAAGCTTTGGAAGATGCTTGTCCCACTTCGTATCCGGCTCCAGAGCGAAGGCTGGTGGTAGGGTAGGAAGGTATTCGGCGCAGAATCTCTCGTATCTCTGTTCGCCCTGCGTCGTATCGTACTCGGAGTTCCGCCTTGACTCAAAGCTTCTCCAGAATCTGGCCAGCTGAACTTGCATGAGACGCTCTGTGAATATTTCGGGCGCACTAGCGTCGGTGTCCATGTCGCCAGTGTCTGGGACAAGGTGCATCCGTGGTAACGTCCCAGCAACCAAATTGTCGGGTAAAAATGGAACACGATCAAGTTGCCTGGACAGATGACTGCTCGTCAAATCATGTCAGTGATATTCTCCCACCAACAGTTTAGCGGCAACGCACCTGTCCAAGACATAGAGACTGCAGAAAATCCTTCGTCGCATCTCTTTCTCCAACTCCTGAGCGCCATCGTTCTCAGGACCAGGGACATCTCTGTGTATCCCAGCCTTCTGCGCCGCCCCACTGGCAGAGGCAATCCCTTCCCAGAATTTATCTGTTCGCCCCTCACACGAGAACTTTATTGCGGCGAATAAAGTGTGCTGGACACGGACCAGAGAGCCCTTCCAGTCGAGAGTAACACAGGTCTTGGCGAGACTGTCCCCCACATCACTGCATGCGTTGCGGATGTCAGAGAGGGATAGCCCGCCGATTCTATCGATGGTGTGGGAAGGTGATGGGAGAAACTGCGCTGCGTACGAACATATCCGAAGGATGAGAGCTGCAAATTCGATGTCGCCCACAGATAAAGGTCTGTCCTTGGCCCACCATTGCTGATAGTGCATCAAAAAATTGGGCGCGTGAATGAGCTGTTTCATCCTAATCCACTGAGAGTTAGAGTACGCTCTGCCACCGCCGACACGGAGAGCCAAGGGATAAAATCATGGAGTAAACATGGAGGACTTACCAATTCAGCTCAGAGACGAAGTATTGCACAAGGAAGTCAAGAACTTGACGGTGAGGCATTCGTTCAAGATCCCGCTCGATCATATCGATCATGTATGGCGATGCACCCTTATCGCTTGTATCCGCATCCCCTACACCGTTCGAACCCCACTGGGGACTCTGATTAGTTTCCAGAACATGGTATAGGTATAGAGCAATATCGTTGAACTCACCCTCCTGAGCAAAGCCATTGTGTTCGAGGTACTATCCTCAAAGTACCCAAACGATTCAACTAGTGCCGAGTGTTGATTGTATGAGCGGCTCTCGGAATCATACAGACCTACTAAGGGCGCATCTGTCTCCTGGATGCCAGCCTGTTCCCTGGAGTCCCGCGCATTTTCTAAAGCCTGACTATGACCCTCGTCCACCCGTGGCGGAGCACGCGAGGACTGAGCCACTGGTGGGGATTTATAGGCACATTCCTCCGGTCTTCGACGTCGTGTGCAGTGGTTGCAAGGGTACTGACGATTGCACTATTTAGGAGAAATTGCTTAGCACCGCCTACTGCAATTGGGGCCCTCTTACGCACCTTCTGCTTTCGCGTATAGCAGGAAATACATGTCGACACCCGGCGCTTTTGGCCGGCGTTCTGCATCGTGGAGGGTTTCCCTGTCCAGTGCAACGGCTCAGTTCAAAGAGGAAGGGGGTTTGGAGCTGTCTGTTCCATCTGAAGAAAGCAGCGAAGAGAGGGATCCGAACCACACAACAAACACAATTGACATCTCCCTTCCTACCGTGGGAGAAGAGACGTGCCTTATCTACTATTTAAAACCCCTGTCTGTGTAAGAGCGGTCTGCCTTTTAGCTGCATTCTTGTAAGGAGCTCAGAAAATCATCCAATCACTCATGAGGACGGACTGGGAATGTCGCTGACTGACCTTGTCGTCGCCGTAATACTGTGGTATCTGGGGGTTTTAATTGCCGACGCCGAAGCTACAGTTCGGGTAATCTTGCTGTGCTGACCAATCAACTTCCCGGTATTTGCAGATCGCGTTAACAATCAAAACCCCGAAGGGCCCGGATAGGAAAGTACGTACTTTCGGGTTAGTTTTTAGTGTGCCAAGCGAGCATAAGCGGAACAACCCCGCACCTCCCACATACAAATCTGGGCCTACCCACCGCCTCATCCCCATCAGAACTACTATTATCGATCGCTGCCTTCGTAAATTTTGAAGCTATTCAGATCACATGGCTCAGAGGTTTCAGTTGGTTTGTAGGTTCATCAAAATTCTTTACTTCCCCCCTTCTTCTGACACTACTGTATATAGACTGCCCCCGCAACTTCTCTACCTCTCATCGACGCCCTGAAGTCAGCGATATCATCTATCTTGAGCAACGCCGAAGCGATACGATCGATGAGAAGAGCGTGACTTTGATCTATGACTGTGCTCCCGAGATCCAGTTTTCTGAGTGGATTAGACACTGGGACAGGAACAACGCTGTCGCCCGAATGCAAGATCTACAGTACCTGATCGCGAGACGTCTTCGAAATTGCGTTGATGAAGCTTTCGATTTTTATCTTCAGCTTTCTTCTTTGCATCTTTGACCATATAATGCACTGTATTCGGCTTGAGATCTGAAGATTTTCCTATAGAAAGTAAAGAGTTTCTCGAGATTTCGCTCAGAACCGTTGCTGCAGATCTAATTGTCGAAGGAATTTGCAGACGATCATTTTAGTTTCAATTTGCTTTATTGATGAACAGATGCTCAGCACAAGCAAATTGGGTGTCAACAGATAGTCAGTGATTACCTGAGTTCAATGACGCGTATATCATCTGATTTTGGGTATCATATGTGGTGGTAGCAGTATGTACGGTTTGACGTGTATAGAGTTTCTCTGAACTCTGGTTATAACGAAGGTGGCAAATCAGCCAGACAGTTCCGTTAAAAGGCCCATAATGGTAAGGATCCATACAATATATTCGTTGCAAAAAGAGTTCCGTTATACGGAGTTCCTCTATAGCCAGAGAAGACTGTAGCTTTCATCTCTAAGTAAACCTCCTAGTATTTACCCTAATTTACTGTTACTCGCGTGAAGAAGCCTCACAGCCCCTTGAGTTACCAGATTCGAGATATTACTAGTACTTTCCCCGAGTCCTCAGCTGCAGAAACCCCTGCTTGGCCCTATATGAAATGTCATATGTCGCATCATGAGTAGCGAGAGCCTCTGGCACTTCCAGCAAGTCAAATTTCCACGTCAGCACAGCTGTCATAATCCTCATTTCGAGATGTGCAAGCCTGCGGCCCCAGCAAGCCCGGATGCCCAAGCCGAAAGCCAACTGCGGGTAAGTAGACCCATCGAACTCGAGCTCGCCGCTATTGTTCTGCACTAGCCAACGCTCCGGATCAAAAGCCTCCAAGTCCTTGCTTCCATAACCAGGGTACTGTCTCGCCGGCTTCGCGTTGCCCGACTGATGAGATGACGGCGAGGAGGAGAAGTCGGGTCCTTGGCAAACAAGAAGCACAACCGTGCCTTTCGGGATCCTGTGGCCCAGGCAGTATCACGGACTGCGTCGCGTGGGATGAGGAAGGCAGCACGCAGTCTCAACGTCTCCTCCAGCACGGCTTCGAGATATGGGGTTTTGGCGTTAATGATCTCGTAAGCAGTGGGTAATCGGTTCTCCTGGACCGCTGCAGTGCAGACAGTCTGCAGCTCGTCGCGAAGCCTGGCTTGCACGGCGGGATAATCGGCCAGATACTTCAGGATCCAGACTAAGGCGGCGCTGGTGGTGTGCTGGCCAGCGATGAGGTTTCCGTACGCCTGGATGCAGTGATACCATATGTCAGTGAGAGCTTCGATTGTCGGGCATCATGACGAAAAGGCGATGGATCCTTACCTCATCTATCATGATTTGCTTCCCATACATAGGTTGACGACCCATCTTGACGGCCGCTTTTTCCTCCCGATACACCATATGATCAATGCCCGTCTTCGCCTCCTCGTCTTGGCGTGAGCGCTGAAGGGCGAGATCGATATGTTTGCGGATGAAGTTATCTTTGGCCACAAAGAAGTTTCTGTAGTGGGGGGACATGTAGCGCGCCCACCAGGAAACAAGCCCTGGAGGCCATTTGGTCGTATAGATGGCGGCCATTCTGTCCCCCACTTCAGTAAGACCCTGGGAAAACTCGTGCAACGGGGCCCGAGGGAAGGTGACGTCGTTGTGTTGTCCGACCGCCAGCTTCGAATGGTCGAGTTGCCGAACATATTGTATCTGTCGGCTAAGAGCTGAGTCTTGGAAATCGTCGCCGAAGTGGAAGGTCAAGATAACATCGAGGGCAAGGCTTTTCAGGTCTCCAAGCATGCTGAAAGGCCTGCCGTTTGCCAAATGAGTCTTGGACTCCCAAAGCTCTGTGAGTTTAAGCACTGAGGAGTGAATAGCAGGACCCGCGACATTGTGCAGGTATTGTGGACTCAGAAGGTCCTTCAGCCACCCGCGAGAGGTCCTCCAGTCGTCGCCGGTCATCATCCGGAGATGGAAGTCACCAAATAGAGGGAACCGATCGATGATGTAGGCTGACCGGTCGAAGTCGCTTCGTCCCATCAGCATCTCTCGAGTCTCGCCAACATCTGCGACCAGAACCACAGGTTTGGAAAAGGGCCCCATCAACGCCTGGCACAAGGGAGATCCTAGCTTCTCGAGCTGCTTGCTGCACCACCTGGCTAATCCATCCGGATCATCTTTGAGGGCTGGTACATCGCCCCATAGAGACTTGGCGGCCTTCGGGTCGCATGGGATGCCCGGAAGTGGTTTTGGGAGAAGCCATCGACAAAGTGCGTAAAGACCGGTCAAGAAAACGGTTACGGAGAAAACGGTCGGTAATACATGACCAGAGCCAACAAGTGTCTCGAAGGAAGACATGGTTGCAGAGGCAACTTATACAGTGTAGGTGTATGGATGACGGCTAGACTGGACTCGCTTTCTCTCCTGACCTGAACTCTGCTTCACCTTGCATCGCTCCCAAAGAAAAACGTCGTAGTATAAGTTATAAACCTATCGAATAAGGATTGGAGTGTGCATGATGCTGTCGACCCTTCCCTCCACGCGATTTGGCTCTGCCCCGATACAGAATTGGTAGTTCGTCCGACACATATCGGCCGACAAAAGTCGGGGCGAACATGCATGATGTCACTCCATGCTTGAAACGCCACGGCCAACGATCACGGCCTGGACAAGATGGCGGTGAGGTTGCAGGGTTTGCACACTCCACTAGCTTCTTCGTCAGGGTTGACCCGAAAAGCCGGCCAGAGATGCATGCAAGGATGTCTAGTGAAAGGAGCTAGGAAGGGAGCACCCAAAGCTATTCGAGATTTTTATGTCCTCGATGAGTTTGAGTAGCTAGAGCCGTCCCATTGGTCGCAAAGTCCGGTATTTTCGCCAGCAGCACGTCTAGATCCTAAGGAGTCACCATTCTTCGTGCGACCCGGGAGTATTGATGAAACGACCTTCGAAGATGCGCTCTTGGCTCTCTCTCAGAAGATTCTGACGACTCGGGGAAGCGGTCTAGGGCCAAAGGTGAGCGTGGAAGAGGGCAGAGAGCGCCCACAGCTTGGCTTCATACTCCGTACTTCACATCTCGTAAGTAGCCGGGCCTATCTTTACCATTAGGTATCAGACAGTATCACTCCCTATCGACCAGCCTCACTTGCCTCCAGTCTTACCTCTGCCGACCTGCCTCACTCACAATGAGAATTCGGCTCCTGCACCTGATATCAAAGCTGACCTCGTCGAATACGAGCTCGACAGCAACACCAAATATGCCTGTCTCTCCTACACATGGGGTTCGTCCCAGCTCACCACCGTCTTCAGCATCCTGTATGGCTACAGCCGTTTGTTGGAATACGAGGTCATATGGGGGCATATTGACATTTTGGTTGTTGTTGTTAGGAGGCTATCTAGGAGGTGGAAGGTGAAAACTCTACTAGCGGGTCCCAGCCCTACCAGCCCTATGAAGGCGGAGATTACCGTCTCCCCTATTTCCAACAGATTTGATGGGGTGCCGGAAAGGGTCTAGAATAGCGGATATAATTCTGGAATGAAAGGCACACTGTGATTGGTGGTTCAAGCACTTCCCGGCGGCACGAGTAATCGCTCGCCTACGTAGAACTAGTACATACTCGAATTTAGCCGCTTAAAGTTTCATCAACGACCAATGGGATGCATTATGTGCGTGGGCAGACAGCTGCTGCCTGAATCCTATTCTCTTATCAGAAACCAAGTTTTATCGCTATATAGACTGACGGTTGGCACTGAGACTTCTTGGCCGCCATAACATGAATACAACGCGTTATAACTTTCAACTTCGCTGCACTGTTTGTCTTCATCAGCGCAGCTCATTTGATTGAACCACCCACTTGTAGTCTACAAATCAACCGCTTCTTCAAAAACCCTCGCCGCTATGACCAACGACCAATCGACAACGTACTCCCGTGATGAGATCGTCTCCGAACTCACGTCATTCTACGAATTTCTCGTCGGACTGCATCTCCCACCGTCCGCCCTCAAAATCCCACCGCTAGGCGGATGGCCCAACCTCACCCCCGAATATCTCGCGTTCCTGAAGAAGAACGACACCGTCGTCGATCTCATCCAGCACCTTCCCTATGTAAAACAAGATGACGAATTCAATCCGTACCAGATCTACGAAACGACCTGCGCCGTCGACTACAGCGGGCGCTACTTTCAGAGCGCCGCAACTTTTGCGCACCCGAGCCCCGTTATTGCCGATCCCATCGAAGAAGAGACGACGATTCCGTCGCATGTGATGACTCTTGCGAGGACACCCGGAGGGAGGGATGGGTATTTCTTCTTTATTGACACGGAACGAGGCACGATTACGATGTGTGATTTCCAGGATGGGAGGCCATCGGCTACGAAGTTATCGCAGGTGGTTAAACCAACTCGCCTCTCGTTTGAGCTTCCAAGAAATGTGTCGTGAGAAGTGGTGTCGAAGGCCAATGCTGGGTTGTTTTGTAGGTAATAGATGACGATTCCAAAGAGGACTGGCGGACTTTCGGAACATACACCGTCAAAGAATTCTTCGAGATGCTGAAGGAGGAGTACAGATCACTTGAAGTGGTATGTGCTTTCGGATTATATCGCTGACGCGGGATGAGCACTTTAACGTCCCCGTGCAGATGCCTACCGAAGCAACGGATGTGAGAATGGTTTCCAGGTGCTCCAGATTCGATATGGATCGGTTGAAGGGTATTTTCCGTGCATATGGTTGGCCTTCGGAGAACTACAGGAAAGAAGAGTGTATGAAGAAGGTAAAGGAGGCGTGGGACGAGATCTTGGATGAATTTTAAAGGCGGTGAGAAGTCGCCTTTCGTTTATGGAGGTTTGAGGTAGTAGAGCGCACTAAACGACCGCCCTTGAGCTCTTGACATGCTCTTCGCTCGACTATTTTCCAAACAGTCTCGAAGATGACAGGTCTGTTTTCGCCAAGTATTGAAGTATGAACGAGTCACATTCGATTCGTAATTAAAGGGTATTCCAATCCAGTGTGCGAAGAATGTGGATATCCAAGCATTATCGTTGCCAACGCTCACGCTATGCATTGCTGAAAGAGCAGAGACGCCGTCGCCATACAAGTGAGACAGAACTAAACCCTATAGCCAGAGTCCCAACGCCAGTCCCAAACATCATTCCCTCCTAACCCCCTTCCAATGCCTAAAGCTGCCTCGATAGTAGGAGACAGGCTAGGATGCTGCTACCGTTGCCACTGGGAGCTCGGGGGAGGCCAATTTCAGGTTCTCGACCCTGATTCCTAGCGTCGTAGCTGCTCTAGGATTGATAGTAGGAATAGTTTCAACGTTTGTAGGGGGTGTCATAGCCGGGCCCTTTCCACTGATAACGAGGACTCCGTCTTCGTCTTCCAAGGCTCTGCGCTCTTTAGAGCATGTACGGTCAGCACATTGAACAATCTCGACATCTCGCTCTATCTCCTCGTCCGTAAGCCTGCGTGTGATATTAACATCACGGATCGCGAGGCCATCGTCGATAATCTCGAGAGCCCGCTTGGAAGGCGGGTTTCCCGGGGGTTTTTGGTTCCGGCCATTGTCGTCGTCGGGATGAGGCCGCTCCTTTCGATTCGGACCATCTGCCGCCTCTATCATCTCTTCCGGTGGAGGCTTTGCGTATAACGATCTTTGGTCCCGAACCTTGGATGGAGCGATGTCGTACCACTTGTCGTCTTTTAAGAGCGCATAGCCAGGGTCATTGGGGACGATGTCTTCCGGCCAGCACGGGTTTTCCCTGAGGCCCCAGTTGTTGTCCTGAGACGGCATCGTCGGCCACAACTTGTCGAACTGCATTTCAAAGACCGCTCGCGTGAACCTGGCCTCATACTCGGTGGTTGTGGTTGATTTCTCGTTCGGGCCCTTGTTCTTAATTTCCTTGCCCGGCTTCTTTAGCGAGACCAAATCTTCGTTTACTTGGCCTCGCTTAGGTTCCTTCTTATCATCCTTGTGGAACTGGCGATTGCCAGCTTCACCGTCGTGGTTAGTGCAGAACTGTCTCCATTCAGTATATGCCGCGCCGCTATTTTCAGAACCGGGAAGCCATCTAAACATCTGACCGAGATTCTTTTCCTTTGCGTCTGGCGGCATGAAGTATCCTGGGGGAAATTCGTCCGCCTGGCAACGAGGCTTTTGGTCATCTCCTTGACCTTGGAATTTGTAGGTGGGTTTGGTGTAAGCCATCCAACTTGAATGAGCGTGCTGTTGGGTCCACTTGCTAGTTGCGACGGCGTTCTCCCGCGCGTTGCTATCAACGCATGCAAACGTGCTCTTCGCCCAGTCGTAATTGTGGATCGCCGAATAATAATGGTAGCAGGCCTGAGGGTATTTTGAGCCGCTGCACGTCTCCGTGACCGTTTTGAGATCCTCCGTCGATTTCGTGATCTTTGTGACATGCTCGTTGTCGTTGCAATCGTTATCTGTGGGGAGGCGTATCAGTCAGTGTCAGAAGCACGAGAACCTGTCCCGAGAACATGAAGGAGGGGCTTACTATCTTTGCCGCCGGGTGCACGCCTTATCAGGTGTAGACTGTGGCTTGTGTGTCGTCTTTAGCGGATCACTGGTCTGTGGTGGATCAGTCTTTTTCGGTGAATCCTCTGGTGGATTCGGATCGCCCTTGTCGCCGGCTTTCCGCCGCCCTTTGGCACGCCCTTGGGAACATTGAAGCCTTTCGGCAGTACTTGAGGACTGACGCTGTTCATGATGTCGAAAACCTTTTTGAGGTCATCGGGAATATGAGAAGTTCCGCATGGGTTCAAAAAGTTTGAGAATGCGTCGAGGCCTGCATCGACTGCATCGTAAGACCACGTGGCTACTTTTGCGGCCTCAATACCTGCAACGGCTGGAAGTCAATATCTGCATGGTTTTCGGGATCGTGTTCTGCTTCAGCCTGATCTGACTTACTCGTTCCGCCATCTATTGCCTCACCAACTCCAGGAAGCGCCAATGCGCCAACCTCAACAATCAGTTTGACCGCTGCCATGAGGATGTTACATCCGACCAAGTGGGCCAATGTCAGCAACCGGTACAAGTGGGCATGATTGACTTGAAGATACCTCTGCGATTGTTGGCAATGCTTCTACAAAAGTCTCAGCCAATTGATTGAGGAAAGAATTGTTGCACGAGCAGTTGGCCGGTGCAACCTGAATAGAGCCTAACAGAACGAGTCAGCCGAAGTCTTCGGCTGTGTTGGAGAGAGCTTTAGAGCTGAGGGAGTTGTCGTTGGTGCTGCAATGCTTAAACTCAAACAGTCAGGGATGTTACACACCGCTATATTGCTCCCATTTAAGGTCTCCGAAAGCGATACAAGCTATTGCAGCCGTTCGGCCGGCTGCAACGGCATTAGCCACCTCGTCGCCGCAGACGTCCTTGCACTGCACGGTAGAGGTCGTTACGTCTGGTAGGTCGAAAACAACGCATTTCATTGAATTTCTTGCTCTGGCATCTGCTTCAAGGTTCGGATTGTCAGTTGAAGCCGGTGGCTGTGGCAACGCTGCAGAAGACTGTAAAAAGCCTCCTATGGTAAGGAGTGAGATAGTGAGACGCTTCATTTTTGATAGCTAGTAATCCTGACCAGCAGGTAGGTGAATATGAAATGCTAATGTTCAGATACAGGCAATATTCAAATACAAGTAGACATGATTCTGTTGCTGATAAAGTGTGTGATTGTCCTTCTGCCAAAGACGTGGGAGAGAAGGGCTTTTAAGTTACCTGAATTATCTTCGACAAGGCACTACTGTTGGCGTTAAGAGTATGGATGGGTGCCTTGAGGCTTGTTGGCATCAAGAGAAAGAATGCATTTCATAATGCTTGTTGCTTCGGCGCAGACAGTCGTCTGTCTCAAAGAAAAACCAACCCTGGACAAGGGTTGCGAGTGTAAAGAGAGTTTTATCCTCCAAGACTTTGAATAGTATCATCGAAGCAATGAGCAGGCAAAGGCCCGAAGACTCTGCCAACATACAGCCGCGCCGCAACGTTGTGTGACGCTGAGACTCTGAGCCCTGATGATGAATCCATCTTTCTAGAAAGTGGATGAGATAGAGAGCCAGAATCAAGTTGCAAGGCTTAGCACAAGGTGAAATTTAGCTTGGGTAGAACGGGTCCAAGGGAAGAGGTATGTTCAGCCTTGCTCAGAACAGACTTGATGCGAATAGGATCATCCAATGTTTCTGCGGGAAGTCTGAGGAGTCCTGCGACAGATCTCCCATCTCGATGCATCTCATCCCTGCTAAAGTAAAAGGAGCAATAGGAACAGTAGAGCAGTAATGGTATAGAAGCAGTGAAATTACACCGCGCACTAGCCTGCTTCGGCTAGCGCGGATATGTTTCGCACTTCGCACAAAACATAGATAGCTTTCTACGTACCTGGTAGAAACTACACCTTTGTGCACTTAGATTTACACTTCTTTAATCTCAAGGGTGATACGAGGGATCGTACCTTATAGGAGGTGAGCTGCAGCCAACCTCACCCATTCTCTCCGAGTTGCCGCCGAACGTGGGGAAGTTGGTTCTAGCTCAGTACCTGAGGCAGTGACACTGACATACCCTCTCATTCATCTTGGTCGTATGTTCGGAAGATTCATGCGAAACAGCAGGAATTGCGTTAAAAAGGAAAGTCGGTCAGTTGTTCTGGCTGCTACTGCTCTGTCATCTGTTCAACAGAAGCGCTGGCAGGCTCGTCTCTATCGACTGTGTATTCAAATGTTTCATGTTGAACGGCAGGATTTGAGAGAGAAACGAAAGTTGGTCAGTTGTTCTAGCTGCTATTGTCCTATCATTTATGCAGTAGAAGCGCTGCCAGGCTCGTCTACCTCGGGCTGTGTATTTTCAATGCTCGTGACAGTTAGCTTGAACAGACATAGATGAAACTGTTGGATATCGGATTTCCTCGCTTGCAGCAAATAAAGTCACGTTACTACTTCGTAGCATTATACAACCTCACTACCTTAGCGATGAAGTACAAAATTCCGACCTGCCTTGCTTTCCAGCTCATGATCGTACGAAATAGAGAGAAAAGGTCAAGGATGAATGTGGTGTCGAAAGTGGTAACAACCTTGTGGTCAGAAGGTGCCAGAACTGGTGGGGCACGGCTTCCCATAAAAACCGATCACGACAGCCATATTCAAGGCACACCGTAACGAAGCGAGAGCGCGAGGGCGCGCGTACGCTTTTCTGGATGTTAAAACACTTGGGGCGTGGTGAGCTCGCTCGCTGAGGTAGGACTCGGAAAAATACGTATGTTCAGTTGCCTCAGTACCTCAGACGTGCAGGACCTAAGCCCCTTCGGGTTAGCGCTTACTTCGTAGGCTCTGAGGCCCTGGGCAGCACCGCTTCCGTAGTAAGCAAAGCGCTAACCCGAAGGGGCTTAGCGGCCGCGCGCTTGAGATACCTTACACAGGCAAACTAAGGTATTTCTGCAGTATTAACCAACTTTCACTCGATGAAAATACATGTATTATACACTTCTCGATTCGATTAGTCAACTTTCATGTATCTCTTTAGCTGCTGTTTGCCTTTGATTAATTTTTAAGATTGACTCTAATCAGATGTGATAAGACTCGATCAAAAAGATTATTAGCAACGCAGTTGCTTCTATCGACTGATTTTGATCTCTTTTCACTAACTTACATTAATCTTAATTCTTTTATCAAAGAGCTAAATCTATTACAGTTAATCATTCAAAGCTAAATTTATTACAGTTAATCATGAAAAGTGTTGAGATCATGCCTAGAAACTAATCAGAGTGCATACGTGACTAGAATGTTTGATTTATAGAGATAGCTATAACTAAGACTTTAAGAATACAGAAGAAAGAAGATACAAAAGACAAGAAGAACACACTCTATATAGTAGTTATTCAGATTGACGCTAGTCTTAAAGAAGACGTGTTGAAACATAAGAAAGATGTTGATTTAAAAGATGTTTATGACACAAAGAAATGTGTTTGTCATAGAAATCTGTTGATCATTCGTAACACAAAGAAGTGTATTTGCCTAGAAGACAATAGAAGTTGATTAGAAGATGCTAGAAAAGAAAAAAGATGCTGAGTCATATCTGAGTTAAATCTGAGTCAGATCTAGGTCAGATTTCAATTAAATCATTAACTAGTTTTAATCATTACACAGAGTACTTGCTAGCGTGCACTGCAAATTGATTAGAGCTTCAGTCTTGTTCAGCCTTGATACACTTCGTAACATTATTCTTCTCTTTGAAAATTCATGTTCGCATGAATGTAGTTCATTTGCTCACTTCTGTTGATAGTTATTTCGATATTTAGCGCGATTTGTTTGAATATAGTCTATAAAATTCATTCAAAACTTTCTCTGAGTCATTGAATTTCTCTTTATCGACATAGTATCATTTGTTGTCTCTATCTAGATTTGTTCATTTGACTTTGTACTGTATTCAATCTCAATAGCATCTGAAGTTCAATATATTATCTATCTTTCAGTGTTCATCGTCTTCAATAGCGATTGATCTGAGTGATTCTGAATGCTGTTCTGATAGAAAGTCTTCTGAATATGATTGCAGTAGCTTCAAGCTGAACATTGAATGCAGATGCTTCATGCTTATCAATAAATGAAGATGATAAAAGATCTCAACTTTGACAGTGATTTAATAAAGTTCTAGCTGTTTATCTTTTAAATCTTTGCATGATTTTGTTGTTTTGATGTTTCTGAAGAATAATCAAACTCAGTCATTTACTTCATAAATAACGTCTCATTTATGTTTATTGATTTGAGCTTCAATGATTTACTTCGTCTTTTTCAATTGCTGATGATCGAAAATAAGAAGCTCTTTCATTCAAATAATAATATTATTTGCTTTTCTAGCTTCAAGACGCTCACGAGTAGTTTCATAGTCAGTTGTATCTGAATCAAAACTCATTCGTGAGTGAAAACTCTTATTGAAGTAGAACGAAGTCATTGAGATGATCGAGAAGATATTGAAATTCTCGCTAAATTCTATCATTGATAGTCATTTTGCTCAGTTGTTCTGCATGTAATTGCAGTAAATTCTTAGTTCTCATTCAACATCTTGATTAGCTTGTTTTAATTAATCATCAATCTCAGAATGATAAGCTGTTGATAAACTAGCTGTGATCTTTAGTCGCTTGCAAAGACTTTTTCACATGATTGATATGAACTGAAAGTCTCTGTTCAAAACAATAGAACTAGATAGATCATGAAGTCAATAGACATTTCATAGCATGATTTAAATCGTTTCTTTGACTGAGATGTCATCATCTTTTCAATGACAGAAAACATAGTGACGTTTCTTGATGAGACAATATATGACTATGCAAATGATGTTATAATTTTTTGATAGAGATAACTCAGTGATGAAGTTCATAGCTATATCTTTTCAGCGTTTCTGTGAAATCAATAGAGAATGAAGAAGTTCATTGATGCTATCTTTAGATGTTTTACTTCGTTGACAAACATGACAGTTTTGAATGTAACGTCTAATCATTGCTTGATGATCTGATCAATAGTAGAAACGTTGAACTAGATTAATAGTTCTTCGATTTTCAGAGTGAGAGATGAAAGACTGATCATGAATTTTCTTTAGCAATTTCATATGCATATTCTCAGAAATTCATAGTAGATCTTTTCTGAACAGAACGTCGTTAACGATCTTGCAGTGCTTCAATTCAGTGCTATGTAGCTTGAGCTTGTTTTCGCTTATAGCTTGTTTATACTCATTGCAAAGCTCATTCATCTTGTTGACATCTTTTACTCGCTGATAGAGATCAACTTCAGATTCAATAGTTAGAATATTTACTCTATCAAGTGTCAGAATGATCTGATAGCGATCTTCAGTACGCTGAGTTGATTCAGAGACGTTGATCAGAGACATTCTGATTAAAGTATTGACTTTAATGTTTATTTTGTCTGATCGAAATATAATCTGAAAGTTGAACTCAAATAGAATGTCTAAATAATTGACTTGATGTCAAGTTAACTGTTTATTTTTCATGAAGATCTTCAGAGTCTGATGATTGATGAATATCTGAATGAATAGTTTAGTGCATTCAAGCTTGATTCTTCAATGTTCAAAACATCGAATAATAACTAGCAATTTCTTGTCATAGATATGATAATTGCATTCAGCGAAGATCATGCTCTTGCTGTAGAAAGTCAATCAGTGAAGAACTTTCTCATCATCATACTGTGATAGAATTTCATCTTTAACGTAGTCAGATGCATTAATTTCTAGAATAGTTTGTTGTTTGAAATCGAAATGTCGTAGTATTGAGATCAAGCTGACTTGTTTCTTTAAATCATTGAAAGCTTAAACACAGACTTCATTTCATACAAAAGACATGTTCTTTCTAGTCAACTGAGTGAATGATTTGACTAACTTCGAGAAGTTCTTAATGAAATGACGATAGAAGTTAATGAATCTTACGAAGCTTTGAACTTCTTTTAGATTGATTGACGTAACTCAGTTGACTATGACTTTCACTTTAATAGAATTCATACGAAGATTTTGTTCTGAAACTATGACTTCTAAGAAGATAGTTTCTTCTACGTTAAATTCGTACTTTCAAATATCTACTTGTAGATCAGCTTCTCATAGACGATTTAATATCATCTTGACATGTTGTCAATGTTCTTGTTGAGTTTTGCTGTAGATCAGAATGTCATCTAGATAGACTTGACAGAAGTCATTTAGAAAGTCTCAAAGAATGTCATTCATATATTGCTGAAATGAGACAAAATTATTGATAAGTTTGAAAGATAACATCTTTGATTTGTATGCTTCTAAAGCAATGATAAAGATAGTGTAGTTCTCACTATCAGAATGCATTTGCAGTTTGTTGAAAGTCGAAATGATATCTAATCAAGTCAGATGCTTGCAATTAACTATTTTGTTGATCATCTCATTTATAAGTGATAGAAAATAGCGATTTCTTTTGATAATAGCATTGAGCTTTCAATAGTCAACGCAAAATCATAGATCTTCATTTGCTTTTAGAACAAACAGAACGAAAGAAGAATACGAAGCTTTGCTAGAGATTATAAATTCTTTGAAAAGATTCTCGTTCAGATATTCTCTTACTTTCTGAAGCTTGTAGAGAGACATTCAATATGCTTGACAGCAAGATGACGTTGCGTCATTAGCAAGCTTTATCTTATGATCATATGAATGATGAGATGATAGCTTGTCTGCTTGAGCTTGATCAAAGACGTCTAGAAAATTCTGATATTTTGATGATAGCTTGACTTTAATATCTTCTAGATTCTGAGTCATTTCATTGACTGAAAAGATGTCTATGACATCACTTCTAGATCAGATTCTCACTAGATTCAATCAGAATGAAATCAGACAAAGATTAAATGAAGAATAAATGAAGAATAAACAAAGACTAGAATTGTAACATTATTCTTCTCTCTTTGATTATTCATGTTTGCATGAATGTTATTTCTTAGTGCGCTTTTCTTGAATATTTGATATAAAAGTCATCAATTATCTCTTGAGCATTCATAAATTTATCATCATCAGCGTTATATTAATTGAGATCATTGTCATAGTTCTTTCATTTAACTTGATATTGAAGTCATCTTTGATATCATTGAAAGTTTAATATATTGTTGATTTTTCATTCATCTTTATCATTTATTATTATTGACTTTGAGAATTCATTCTTTTGATCAGACAAAGAATCGTTGACTGCAGAATGAAAAAGCTCTGAATGAAATACATCATGTATATGCATAGTGTCTGATAGTTTCAATTTATAGAAAAAGTCAACAAAGTTTATGATCTTGAATGAATCAAGCATCTTGTCATCTAGCTTCTTGAAGAGTCTCACTGTAATAATGTTTCTTTCGTTCAGAAACACTCTTGATTTAATCTTATAATTGATTTTCTTTTTATGCTTATTAGTGTTACGAGCGTATCAAGACTGAACAAGGCTGAAGCTCTAATCAATTTGCAGTGAACGCTAGCGAGTTCTCTGCGTAATGATTAGAGCTAATCAGCGAGCTAGCCAGATATGACTCAGATATGACTCAGATATGACTCAACACTCTTTTTCTTTCTCAACACTCTTTTCTTTCACCAACATCTTGTTCATCTACATCACATTCTTCTCATGTCACAAACACATTTCTTTCGAGTCTAGCGCAGTCTCTAAACATTACATAAATAGAAGCTTTTGTATCAATCTTCTTCTGTATTCTTAATATTCAGTTATAGCTATCTTTAAAGATCAAGCACTATTCAATTCTGACTTTCGCTGATTGACTCATTTAAGCACGATTCTGACATTATATTAAGAATTCATTAATCACACGATACTGATCTCATTACTCATTCAACATACTCGTACAGACAGAACGAGTCTAAAGAAATTCATTTACCTGATGATCAACGCAATCGAAAGACTGAACAACACTAGAAAGTTTGATAGAATCAACGACAAGACTGTTTGAATCGCTAGACAACTTATCGCTCACTAAGTACACAAAGTTCACTCGATCAAGAGAATCAACTCATTCTCATGAAACAGACGAGTGAAAATAAGCTGTTCAACTCGATTAAGAGAATTGACGATAAAGAATCTTCGTGAATTGCTTGAGAATCACTCAAAAATTCACAAATCAAAAATATTCTTCTAATCAACAACATTCTTTCCTGAAGATTAAACACTTGATCATACGTCTTCATTAATACTGTCGAGCATCATCATTCGCTCGATCTCGTTCTTTCTTCAAATTTCACCATGTCAAAACATTCATTTATCGAAGAATGTTTTGAAGAATTTCGAAGTCACTTTTCTCAAATCTCTGAGACTGATTCATCGAAATTCTCTAGTGCTGAATCATTCATCAATGAAGACGATGAGTCATTCGCTGAAACAGTAATACTCTCTGTTTCTATCGAAAACTGAAAGACTCGATGCATGATTCTCGACAGAGAAACAGATCGACTCAACGAGCTGAGTAAACAACGAGACGACGAAATCAAAGAGTTGAAGACTAGACTTCAAACTAAAGAAATCACTTCTTCTGATTTCATCTACTCTGAGCGTTCTAGATCTCAGAAAATACCTGATTCTTTCTGATTTACTGACGGAAAGAATTCTACTTGGGAAAACTGATACGACAAAATTCAGAATAAACTAGAGATCAACGTCAATCTCTTTTCAAATGAACGAGTCAAACTGAGCTATGTACATTTCAGATTATTCAATGACGCAGCTGATGTCGCTCAATCTAGACGCGAACGTGACTGTGTCAATTTCTATAAGATCGTCAATGATCTTTTGAAAGAACTAGCTGAGTTGTTCAATGATTCAGATAAGAAAGTCAACTTTCGTAGAGAATACTACAACTTGATTCAAGAATTAAAGAAGTTCAGCGAGTTCTACACTCAGTTTCAACGATTATCTTTCTATCTGAAGTATCACGAAAAGCAACTGATCATTGATCTGAAAGATAAAATAAATTCTCGTCTTCGATTCATTTGAATAGATCAATTAGTTCAACCTGATTTTCTCAAAGAGATTCGTTTCTATCTGATTCATTTGAATAATGATCAACGAGTCATTCGAAAAATCAAGAACAAAGTCAATCTCATCAAACGCGTCAATGATCTGTCAAAGATCATCTTTCATAAAGCTGTTGTTACTCAGTCAGTCAATCATTCAAAATCTGATCATCTAAAGTCGCGCGACGCGATTTTAACTAGCGTCAAGAAAGCAGACGTTCTAGTTGAAATCTGTTTCATATGTCATAAATCAGATCATAGCTCTAGAGAGTGCTCTGATTGACCTATCAGAATCAATGCAGTGAACAATGAATATGATCGTTTCGAGTTCGATTTCAATTCGAATTTCGATTCAAAAAACTAGTCATCTCTTCAAAAGTCATTGAAGAAATAGAGATTATATCTTTGTGCAAACTAGACGAAATTCTATCAGAAGAGAATTACTTTGAAAAGTCGTTTCTAATTGACGTCTTTCTCAACTCTCAGAATCGATCTTTTAGTCTTCGTTCTCTGATAGACAGTGATTCAGTCGCTCATACGCTCATACACGCTAATCTAGTCAATAGAGTATGCGAGAAACTAGAAATTCAATCTATATCACTGACAAAAGAGAAGTTAATAAGAGACTATGATGAGAAGATATCTAAGAAGATCATCACTCATAAAATTCTATTCAATCTCATCATCGAAAGTCATAAGAAATTGACTGTATCAATGCTGATAGCTGATATCGATCATCATGAAGTCATATTGAGTAAGCTCTGAATGAACAAAAACGAAATATTATTGAATATGCAAAACAACGTCATTGTTTTTTTGAATCAATTAAATACTTCTATTTCGGTTTTTTCGATTTCTTTCAATTCAAAGCACTCAAGTTGATCGCGATCAACTTCGCTCTCTTCTATCATTCAGACTAAGACTTCTATTATGCTCAAACGACCTGTTTCAACTACGACTAAGAAAGAATCATTCTCGATTTGAAGCATAAACGCAGCTTCGTTCAAAACACTGTTGAATCGTTCAAAGAAGAATCAGACTGAAGTCTTTGCTCTATTCATGACTGATATTGATAGAGAAATCGCGTACAATACTCAGTGCAATTTAAACGTTCTAAACGTCTCTTTAATCAATAAAACGACTCAGAATTTGAAAGATATTAAAGCAAAGCTGTCATCGAAATATCATGAGTTTCTAGATGTTTTTGATCGAGCTCAATTGAATAAACTGCTTTCTCATCGCTTCTACGACCATAAAATCGAGCTCATCAGTGATTCAACGTCTTCTCGCTGTCGAGTCTATTGAATGTTCTCTGTCAAACTTCTGAAGATAAAGAAGTACTTAAACGAGAATCTGTCAAAGAAATTCATCACTTCTAGTCAGACTCTCTATTTCTCTTCCGTTTTATTCGCTCTCAAAGCAAATGAAGATCTTCGATTCTGCGTGAACTATCGAAAGCTAAATGTCATTTTCAAAAGAAATAGATATTCTCTATCGCTAATAGACGAGATCATTGAAAAGATAGTGAGTTGCAAGCATCTGACGAGATTGAATATCATATCAGCGTTCAACAAACTTCGAATGCACTTTGATAACGAGAATTACATCACTTTTATCACTGCTTTAGAAGCATATAAATATAAGATGCTACTCTTCGAACTGACTAATGAATTGATCTCATTTCAGCAATATATGAATGACGTTCTATGAAACTTTCTGAACGACTTTTGCCAAGCCTATCTAGATGATATTCTCATCTATAGCAAAATGAAAAAGAAACATAGAAATCACGTCAAACTAGTATTGAGTCGACTACGCGAAGCTGAACTGCAGATGAATATTCGAAAGTGCAAATTCAATGTAGAAGAGACTGTCTTTCTAGAAGTCATCGTATCAGAACTAGATCTTCGTATGAATCTCAGCAAAGTGACAGTCATAGTCAGCTGAATCACTTCGATCAATCTAAAAGAAATTCAGAGCTTCGTGAGATTTGTTAACTTCTATCGCCGTTTCATTAAGAACTTCTCGAAGCTAGTCAAATCATTCACTCAGCTGACTAGAAAGAACATGTCTTTTGTTTGAAATGATGTCTGTGTTCAAGTCTTTGATAATCTAAAGAAACAAGTCAGCTCGATCTCAGTACTTCGTCACTTTAATCTCAAACGACAAGCTATTCTGAAGATCGATGCTTCGAACTATGTAAAAGGTGAAATACTATCTCAGTACAATGATGAGAAAGTTCTTCATTCGATGATCTTCTACAGCAAAAGCATGATTTTCGCTGAAATCAATTATCACATCTATGACAAGAAATTGCTAGTCATTATTCGATGCTTCGAACACTGACGACTCGAGCTGAAATGCACTGAACTACTCATTTAGATGTTCATCGATCATCAGACTTTGAAGATCTTCATGAAAAACAAACAGTTGAGTCGATGACAAGTCAACTATCTGAACATTCTGTCGAAGTTCAACTTTCAGATCATCTTTAGATCAGGCAAAATGAATACTAAAGTCGATGCTCTAACTCGAATGTCTCTAGCGAACGTCTCTGAATCAGCTCAACGACTTGAAGATCATTTTCAGACTATTCTGATTCTCAATAGAGTCGATGTTCTACTCGTTGAATCGAAAGCAAATCTCTATCAGCGAGTGTGTATGATTAATCAAACGAATGAGCTCTGCGACGAATATAGGCAAGCTATGAACGAGAACAAGCTCAAATTTCATACCACTAAATTGAAGAACTGCGAAATCATTGACAGCGTTCTCTTTAGAAAAGACTTACTGTAAGTCTTCGAGAATATGCATACGAAACTGCTACAAGAAGTGCATGATCAATCTTCAATCTCTCATCTTGACAATAAACGAATCATCAACCTAGTTCAGCGTTTCTACTATTGATCAGATCATCGAGCTACTATTCGATGATACATTCGAAACTGTCATTCTTGTCAGCGAAGCAAAGTCTCTAGAAATAGCATCAATGAACTTCATCATTCTCTTTCGATTTCACAGAAACGCTGAAAAGATATAGCTATGAACTTCATCACTGAACTATCTTTGTCAGAAGACTATAACGTCATTTGCACAATCATATGTCGTCTCATCAAAGAACGTCACTATGTTTCCTGTCATTGAAAAGACGATGACACCTCAGTCGAAGAAATGGTTTGAATCATGCTATGAAACGTCTATTGACTGCATGATCTACTCAGTTCTATTGTTTCGAACAGAGACTTTCAATTCATATCGACTATGTGAAAGAGTCTTTGCAAGCGACTGAGAATCACAGCTAGTCTATTCACAGTCTATCATTCGAAGATCGACGATCAGACGAAACGAGTCAATCAAGACGTTGAACGCGAACTTAGAATCTACTGCAATTACATGCAGAATGACTGAGTCAAATGAATATCTATGATGAAATTCAGCGACAATTTCAATATCTTCTCGATCATCTCAATGACTTCTTTCTACTTCAATAAAGAATTTTACCCTCGAATGAGTTTCGATTCAGATACGACTGACTACGAAACAACTCGTGAACGACTTGAAGCTAGAAAAGCAGACGATATTGTCATTCGAATGAAAGAGCTACTGAGCTTCGATCGTCAACAATTGAAAAAGACGAAGCTGATCATTGAAGTTCAGATCAATAAACATAGACGAAACGTCATCTATGAAGTAGATGACTGAGTTTGACTATCTTTCAGAATCGTCAAGACAACGAGACT
>JAABUS010000683.1_pt1 | contig 83977 bp, 89 predicted proteins | sample 5560161 | NCBI WGS metagenome assembly JAABUS01 (sample SAMN10711885, study PRJNA513376) | rock metagenome | isolation source: Antarctica rocks | place: Antarctica: Victoria Land, Trio Nunatak nord | collected 2016-01-04
TGGGACTTGGGAGGAGACGAATTTGGAGGTGTTTAGGAGGGGGGCGAGGTAACCGGCCAAGAGAGAAATTGGCTCGAGGACTGTGAAGATGAGGCGGGGAACTGGAGAAAGGATTGAGGCCATGTCGATTTGTCTTCTTGTAGGGGTGGTTAGGATATCTACCTTACTGAGATGTTAATGTCGAAGGCAATGTACGGAATACCTCAACCCTGTCTATAAATAGTCATGCACGCCTCCCGCGACGCTGCAGGAGATCTACGATTAAGGTAGTGCCGGTTACTCGAGCCTTTCCGGATGCGTCATTGAAGATAACTTACTTGTATCAAGTGATGGTGTTGCTCACGACAGTTCTGACGGCTGCCTCTTGCCGCGAGCCACTAACAGCAGCACTTTACTACATATACCTTAAAAGTGTGCCGTCATGGTCCGATAGTCAACTCTATGGATAATCTCATAGCACTAAGTCCATCCCGATTCTTGAAGCCCAGATTCATGCATCGAACACCTTGTACACGAACGCGACGCAGTAGAACGGGTCTTTATATCTTCGTGTTGTGCATACTATTGCTGCTTGTGGGATGGAGGAGCTCTCCCAAGGTATGGCAAATCCACGTAGTCTTATCTTGGTACTTATTGTGCGTAGGCGGCGGCCAGAGCAGAATACTCCCAATTAAGGAATCAGCCCAATGTCCCACTACCGGATGCGCCTGAGCTTATGGGCAACACTGAGGTACCTTCACTTGACCCGGCAAACCTTGACCGTCTTCGAAATGGAACTGTGCCGAGTGGATTGAAAAAGACAAACCCATCATTCCACCTGCTCATCCCAGTGTCTCAATCGAACGCGAATCTTTGCAAGACGCTTCTTTCCTCGTTTGTCCTCGGCTACCCACCTCCTACATTGATCAATTATGGCAAAGTTTTCGATGGGGAAGGGTGGGATAAGGGAACCCACACCGGGAAGATCAAGGGAACATACGATTACCTCAACACGGCTAGACATATTAAAGATGATGATCTAGTTCTGATCGTAGATGGCTATGATGTTTGGTTCCAACTTCCACCGGAGGTCATGATCAGGAGATATCATAAGATTCTCGACGCGGCCAGTAAACGTCTAAGAACACGGTATGGTATGGCGCTTGTAGTGAAGTCAGGAACAGACGGGAATTTAGAGTCTACCCAGAAGTATAGACAGAAGGTCCTTTTTGCCGCGGACAAGCTATGCTGGCCAAACCCTGCAGATGATCCAGCTTGCGCTGCAGTCCCGTATTCAACGCTACCAAAGGACACCTATGGGTCGGACACCGACAAGGATGCGGAGGCTTTCCATAACCGTCCAAGATTCTTAAATTCTGGTACTGTAATTGGCCGTGTAGCTGATGTACGAAAAGTGTACCAGTATGCAGTCCGCAAAGTTGAAGAAAACAGAGGTACCATAGGCGATCAATTTGTATTCGCCGAGATCTTCGGTGAACAGGAATATCAACGCGAGATCTTGAGACAAACTTCTCAAGGCGCTGGTGGGCGGTGGCTAGATTGGGTTTCTAATGCTCTTGGGACTTCTGACTCGCCTCTGTCGGCTAACCGAACCATTAACAACATGACAGTCGTGGCCGGCATTGATTACGAGCTTGGGATTGGGCTAGATTACAAGTCAGAACTGTTTCAGACGCTGACACACTCTGATAAAGATATCGAATATATCGCTTACAACGACAGTTCGGTTGTTTCACATATTCAGGAGAAGCATCCATCGCTACGCTTGCACCCCTTTTGGCTACCAATAGACATCCAGCGGGCCAGTCCGCCCTTCACATATTCATCTCCTGGCAACCACAGTGAAGACTTGAAGCAGGGGATCCTACTTCCGTACTCAAAGAAGCTTGATACCATATCCGAAGAGTTACCATGGTCGGAAGTACCTCTAGCGACAAATGTCTATGCAGCTTCAATCCCAGCATTGCTACACATTAATGGAGACAAGTCACCACTTACATCTTGGTGGTCCCAGATGTGGTTTTTCTTCAACTCTCGGGCTCTCCTTCGCCGCTACATCCGCTCGACCCAGAGTAAAGAAGCCGCATACGCAGCGGCCACAGGAGGTCAAACCTGGTGGGACACTAGGGGTGGGAGAGGTGGAGTGTGGACTGACAAGGCAACTTGGATGGAGTGGGGGCAGGTGTGCAAAAAAACGGAAGATGAGGTCTTTGCGGATGGAAAGGGGAGGTGGGGAAGAGAGGATCAAAGCGGAAATGTTGTGAATTCCTTTGGGAAAGTCATGGAAGGGTATGATGATGATGAAAATTAAAGGTGGAGCGTTCAGGCAGTTGGGATGAAGGCGTACAAAACAACGGGAGGAAGTGCACGAGTTTGCTGCATTCTAGCTGGATATACCCCAGGTCGGGCGTTTGTTGGTACTTTAAAAGCGCTACATAGATGGCATAGAAAAGCGCGCTTCACGCTAGCGATACATTTGCAAGTTACGAATATGGAAAGTCTACGGATGTACTGCGGTATTTACCTGTTGAGCTGTTTGCAACTGTCCGTCCGTAATTCACTTACACCTGACCACAAGGGAATCACTTTCTGAACATGTCATAACAGAGCTCAATGGCGTGCTCTGCGGTTCTTTCCTTTAATCCGTAGGTTCGCCACCAACTACCCCGGACTATCGGCTGTCTCGCTTGTTCAAGCCATGATGACGCAAAGCCGATTAGAAATGATAAACATCTAGGCTTCGAGAATGATCACCAATCCAGAGGGGAAAAGTCGATATAAGACTGACCCCTCCAGAATCAATTCATCCTCTGCAATCACCGTCACCGTATCCTTCCTTCTAGGGTACCACCATCAATTAACCTCCAATTAACACCAACCACATTGAACAGCCACCGTAAAACCACAATGTCGACAACAACACAAACCACAACCTCCTCCTCCACCTTCCAAACCATATCCACTCACGACTCCTCCTACATCCCTCGAGGTACCGTAACCGCTCAACTCCAATTCTACAAACCCCCAACGGACAACTCCAAACCCTTCAATTATGTCGAAAAGGCCCCCGAAGGCCAACCCCAACGCAACTTCGGTGACGATGACCTGCCCGTCACAGTCCAAGACATACGCTCCCACGAATCGTCTTTCAACATCGACACCAATGCCTTTGCCGCTTTATCCTCCATCCCACCTAGCAAAGAAATCTCTTTCAATGACGACGAGAGCGTGAAGACAAGTTACTACCCCGAGGTTGAGGAACTTCTCCTGAAGCATGTCCCTGGCGCAAAACGCATCTTCCTCTTCGACCACACCATCCGCCGGGCCTCACCCTCCGCCTCCCGTGCCCCTGTAACCCGCGTACACATAGACCAAACAGTTGCCTCAGCCGCTGCTCGGGTTCACCACCACCTCCCCTCCGAAGCAGCCGATCTGCTGAAGGGTCGCGTCCGCATAATCAACGTCTGGCGCCCCATCAACGGACCCGTGCAGTCGTTCCCGCTAGCCTTTGCAGACAGCACCAGCGTGCCGAATGAGGCGATGGTGGGGATTGAGCACAGGTATCCTGATCGTACAGGGGAGACGGCGGCGGTGCAGTATACGGATGGGCAGAGGTGGCACTATTGGAGCGGGATGGACGGGAGTGAGAGGCTTTTGCTGCAGTGCTATGATTCCGAGAATGGTGCCCGTGTTCCGCATACCGCATTTGTGGATCCGAGAAGTCCTGAGGGGGCTAGGCCGAGAGAGAGCATTGAGGTGAGGGCTTTGGTATTTGGATAGAGGGTTGCTAGCTCCTTGGGAGCATGGGTTGCGAGACTGAGCAGCCTAGGCATTTTGGTGGTATGATTTCCATGTTTGATGAGCATCTTGCGTTGTGCTGTTGACAATAGATCCTTCCAATATGAATTCCTGTACATAGCCCTCTTTTTTTCAAAAGTTAGACAGAACAAATTAAACAGCAACTGTTCACCGCAACACCCTCTCCCTACCGCACCTCCTCCCATATATGTACGTTCATGAACCCAAACAGCCCACCGCACCGCCCCCAAAACCCCCCTCTCGCCCGCTCTCCCACCTTCCACCCGTCCCAAACACCCTACCTATCCATCCCCTCCACTCAAGCACCCACACCACCCACACCATCCCCATTTCATCCAACCTCCACCACACCAGCCCCCCCTTTTGCCATCGCAAGCAATCAGCCAGCGAAACCAAAGCAGGGCCCGGCTCACGGGTTAGGGTTTCGGAAATGATAAGCAGTGCCCGGCGCTGGGGATTACGGCGGGCGTTAGGCGGGCATTGTGCGGGCAAGTTCCGCAGTTAGCTCGGTGGTGTGCTGTACTGGGTTTTGGCGGTGGGGGTGATGGTGGTGTGTCGTGGTGTGTCGTGGTGGTGGTAGGGCACAGGGCTGTGTAAGGCTTGTTTTCAACAGATGCAAAACAAAACATGGCAAGGCGCGATTTGGGGGGAGACGCGCCGAGGACGTGACGGTTTTAAATTCCCCACCCCCCCATCCCCCCGTCCCCCTATCCTGCTCTTCCTAAAGTAGTCCTCCCATCTCCATCGCTTCTTACGCTTTAAACTCCCCATCCTTTCACCCTTTCGGCCTTGTGTCCTCGAATGGGGGCTTTAGGATAGATGGTTATGATGAGGGCGGTGGGGGAGTTGGGTAGGATGGATAGGGGTTTTGGGTGTTGGAGGATTGGGATGTTAAGAGGGTTTGACGGCGCTAGGGGGCGAGGGTTTGAGGGCTCAGAGGGTGGGGGAAAATGAGGGATGTTGGGAATGGCGAGATGAGGATGTGTGAGAAGGCTGAATGGTGGAGTATTAGAGAAGGAAGCCTAGCGCAGTTATTCTGGAGTGTAAGAATATGTACAGACATCCAGCAGGAGCCACGGCTATGCACACCGTACAGAGAGTATCAGTAACCACCAGTATCCATTGAATCCTCCCTCAACCCCTCATCATGCCGTAAATACTCCTCCAACCATTCCAAATTCCGCCTTAGCAGTACCAGAGCCCCAGAACTCAGTCGACTACGGCTCTTGCCCTCATTCTTCAAAACACCAGAAGCCTCGTCGGTCTTTTCCATCCCCTCTGTTGGTGCAGCGTCAGGCAGTAGAGTTCTGCATTCTTCAACGACCAGACGCAGCAGCTGCGGACCCTTGTGCGAAGGCGCATAGAGCCACTGTATGACCTCGGCCAACCCTTCGGGAGGCTTGGTCAAAGCGGTCTTGATGAAGGTTTTAGACATGACGAATGCTTTTTCGGTGTAGAGGGCCGAGGGGGTGCGGGACTCGGGGGTTCCGTGGAGGACGTCGAAACCGGCTTCATCTGTCGCACGCAGGGTCGTCAGTAGCGATTGGGTTGAGGGATTGTGTAGTTGATGTGGTGGGTTTCTCAGACAGTAAAGAAAAAGGTAGCTGAGATTTTACATCATGGACGATTAGGCGGCGTGAACCGACCAGTAGTGCTCGAGCCAAATGCACTCAGGTCATCATAGAACTAGTAATAAACGAACGAAAGTATGAGTGACTTACTATAGTACGGCTCTTTCACCAGCACCAGTCCCATTAAACTGACGATTATTTGCAACATACTCGACCCGGTTGATGACCAGCTCTCGTTCCTCTCGTCCCCAGGCCATGTTCCCAACAAGCTAAGACATATTTTCCCATCCTCATAGAGATTAGGGTTAATCCGCCCAATACCGCCGGTCCATGAGTGAAAAAATGCATCTGGGGGCACCTTGGGAAAGTCGGCGCTAAAATGGAAATCCATGACAAATGGAGCAAGCTCGTACGGTGTGTTTCGTGGGCCAACAATCAAGACGCGGAGCAAGTCCAACCGGCTTTCCCATGTTCGCACGAAGATGCCGTCAGGTAGGGAGTTTTGCATGATCTTGTGTTCTTTGACGATGCGACGTATTAGGGAGCCGGAGTGCTTAATTAGTGAAGCGGAATAATGGTGATCGGGTGGGGCAGGATTGTCAAGAACTGAAAACTGGGGAGGCATTGTAGAATAATTTGAAAAGCGGACTTCACTGCCAATGCTGTGCCAGCCGTTGACGAGTGCGGAGGTGGACCCATGATCCTCCTGTACTTCTGTTGAGGTTTCAAGATTGTCGCCTGCAGTACTGGCAAGCTCATCTGAACCGTTCTTTGGTGCAGGCGTGTCGATGGAAGATGCGTCTTCATCATCCGTTGTCCACATCTCATCATCATGATCGACATCAAGCCTACTTCCGCCCTCGTACTCGACAATTGTTTCTATGACTTCATCAGAGTCATAATCATGGCTTGCATTGCTCATTGACACATCCTCATCACTTATTGCCGAGTCATCTTCACCGTCGTCTGACCCAGAGAAACTCGCGTCGTCGCCACTGGCAACAACAATGACACGGTCAACTGATACTTGGACGTCACGCACCTCGGGAAGTGCTCCAAGTCGAACAGTAAGCATTCCGTCAAGTTCAAGACCTACAACTTCTCCGAACCAGTCGATGATATCTGAAGAATGCTCGACCTCTCCGTTCTGCTGACTCGTTATATATTCCGTGGCCTGCCCCCGGAGAGCTTGAAGGGCTGCCTCGACAGGGCGGCGCATCAACGAAAATCCACCAGTACCCATAGCAATTCCATTTCTAATTGAGTTGATGAGAAACCGAGTCGTCGATGGAGCTTGCGCAACTATGACCCCGTTTGTTGCTTGAGGGACCATTACGACAATGTCTCCCCTTCTTTTCGTTAACGCAGGGTAAGCAACCACGTCATAAAGCGAAACCTCACATATATAGTTTGAGATAGGCCCTAAATAAGAGTCGGATAGCAACACGGACTGATCTTCTCCTGCGATGAAAACGTCAGGGTTCTCGAACCAGCGGACCTTGGCAACCCTTTCGATGGAGTCTGTAGATTGTACAACGCCTACTCTCCGCGCGTGAATGCTCCCATCCAACCCTGCACCAGTTGCAGGCTGCTCGCCGTCTTTTGATGACACAATCTCTCCGAGCCACAAATCGTGATCATCGACGTTAAGGTATGAAACCACAGAAGTTGAATCTTCAGCCGTCACTGCTCCGTCCTGCCATTGGATCATGACATTTGTCCGCGTTCCGTTGATCTGTAGAACGTTCATGTCGTATCCTAGAGTCTCGGTCCTCGGTATCCGACGATACTTCCCTGTCGTTAACCTATCCTTGAATGGCCAATTTCGAAATGCTCCGTCCTGTGTGGAGCCGTCGTACTTCACAGCAGCGCCAGCCTCATCCTTGAATTTCACACAAAGACCAAACCTGCTATCTTGACAATGGCAGGCATTTGGCAGACTTGGTGTGACCGGATTGCGAGGCACCCTGTTGTGATCATAGATCCTCACATCTCCACTTTGTAATATATCTATATCAAGGAGACTAGGCGGTGCGTTTTTGAGGGTTTGAGGTTCAGGTGCAAGAACGTTGGGAAACGCCCACGAGACCCCTAATTGTATGGTACGGACTTCAACAACAGTTCCTTCGGGTTCAATCGTCGGGTCGTAGGCTCCAAATATCCACCGTCCGCGACGTAGATTTCCCTTCTTCGTTACAACCATCTGTCCAGGAAAACATGGTTGAGCGGGCCACAAATTTGTATCATCCTTATGTAGGTTGCGACGCCGCCGTCTTACGTACCCAGCTAACTCCAGTCGCTTCACGTGCCTCTCTGATCTTCCATCAGGAACATTTGTAACTTCCTGAAGTTCCTCAGGATCGTCCACAACTACAACACTACCGTTACTTAAGCGAACTGTAACTTCATCATCAACGTCAGTCACAGCACCAACCCAGCCCTGATAGATGATGTAGTCATCTTCGCGGTAGTCTTTCCAGAATTTGATCTCCTGCGCAGGAACACAAAGTGGTTGCTCTTCCATAAATTTATCCTGGTCCAAGCCCGCGGGAGCGAGAGATTGTCTTCCATTCAGGATTTCAATAGATAGAGGCTGTAAGGTACACCACAGTGCAGTGCTTATGACCATACCACTGCTGGCATCCGACAAGTCTCGCTTCACAACATCACCAAGAGCCAAAGATCTATCGACAAGCTTCAGCGAACTTTCAGAAACAAGGCAGAAATCCTCGTAATGCTCCATAAAGACAACGATGACATATCCCTTGGGCGGCTTGGGGTTGAATTAATATGGAAATTCATGTACATGGAAAGTTAGGCTCACAAGCTGATATTCAGAAAACTCTTCTCTTATCTTTCTTGGTATATGCTTGTGCATGTAGCATCCTTTCCTGCCAGAGTAAGGCTCTTGATCTATCTAAGAAGGCGATCAGCATGTAGAAACCGAAGATTACTGTAAATGAACATTCTCTTCGGAAATTGAGGAATTGCCATACATCACGCCATGTGTGCTGCAAGGAGTCAGACTGGACTGCTCGCTAATGCTGTCAAGAGTTGACCGAGCTTACAGACACCGTCCCCTTTATTAGTGGGTCACTCTTGAATACACAGAGATCATCCACAAATAACTGCATGTTTGTCAGTAGACGTCGTAATGGAGGATCGAGGGGATATGATGCTTACCTGTTCCATATTTAGTTTCGCACAACTGCGCTCTGTCGCAACCGTCTGCTTATCAGAGCTGGTTTTCAAGTAATATCAATGGGGCTGACTCTTCTACTTATGTTTGCGCGGAACAATGAACGGTCTAATTAATGCTTTATGGTGCAAGATTTTAAGTGCGAGGAGCATGGGAGCCGAGCGCCACTATGAAACTGTCTTTGAGGCTAGCTTGGGTCGCCATAACATTATTTATCCCGTCACCTACGGTATTTACTATATCACCACTTCGCAGGTTACCTAAAACACCATCGATGCTCCATCGAAGACCGCCTGTGCAGCGACAGTGTCAGCGTCAGCGCTTGCAAAATCATTAAGTATCCTATTCGTGCCACATAGCAAACATGTCCGGACCAACTCCAGAAGCTGTTACTACCTCTCGGGACCCCCGTTCAAAACGCCCTGTCAAACGCCAAGCACTCACTCCCACCTCTCAACAAGCGACACAGCTCACCGCTCTCTTTGCGAAACCAGACCGTGAAATTGCCCTACCCCCTAGCTCTAGCGCAATCGCGAAGAAAAGTTCACTTCCGGCTCCACCAGAGATCGTGGCTAATGTCCAAGGATCTAGCGCTGGTGCCGGTTCTGGTGAATTTCATGTGTACAAAGCAAGTCGGAGACGAGAATATGAAAGGGTGAAATTGATGGATGAGGAAGTTGCTCGGGAAGAAGCGGATGTAGATTTCGGAAAGAAAAGGGAGGAGCAAAGAACGAGGGACGAGGAGAAGACCGAAAAGAATAGGAAGAGAAGAGAGAAAAGCAAAGCAAGAAAGGGTGGCAAAGAGGGGAAGGGAAACGACAAGACGCCTATTGAAGTCGTGAAAGGTGGCGAGATCAACGTAAAGACGGAAGGGACTCGTCTGCCTCTACCAGAACAGCAGCAAGGGCTGGAAGACAAGGGTGAGGCCGGTTCGGTTGCTGAAGAGGCCGGGCTCACCATTCATGATGACGACTGAGCTCCAGAATTGGCAAAGCACTGAACCACAGATCCTTGATGAGATCAACACTTTGCATAGTATTGAGCTTGCGGTACGCTCCAGCATATGCGCTTCCCTCCGTTGCGGAATTTATGGACTGTGAAAGAATTAGCACAAGGAGAACATTATTGTGCCAGAATTTCCCTTTTACAATGGCTGGGGCTCGCCACGAAGTAGCAGCTCTCGGTCCTGTCGAATAGGTATGTCAAGATGACCATATTTCGGTTATTGCTCTTACTAATGCTGTCGAAGATGGCTGATAAACTTTCTAAGGACATGCGATGTCTTTACGTGGTAGCGACTTTGTCTTATTTCCCAGATAACAAATGGCGCAAATTATAGTCAACCATTTCTACTAAGGAACATTCTGACCTGTAATTGAACGACAACACTAAGCAGAAACACAGCCCTTTTCAGCCTTTCGTTACCATTGATAAACCTCTCTTTAGTGTTTCGGTATAATGTCCATCAATAGCGTTAACAGCGAAGGCTGTTGTCAGCCCCCGGTTCCCTATCCGTAACCCAGACGCTCCGTACTGGTACATCCAGCCAACGTCCCAGCTACCAACTTCACATTGCAAATTTCGTAAAGAGCGAATATCAGTGTCATATCGGAAGGCCAAGCTTCTTACACGTGAGAATACGCATGGCAATGCTGAGAGCATCATTAGTTGCTCCGATGCGTTCCTGAACTCGCTCTCGGAGTAGCGGGACCAGTTCGTCGTGAAGCTCCGGGTGATAGGGGCGATCAATGAGTTGGCCGAGGAAGAACAGGAAGCAGTCGGCCGAACAATAATACCGTGTTCCATCTGTTTATGCACGATAGAGGAGCACGTCACGGACCCATTCCAAGCTCTTCCGAAGCTGGTAACCGCGCCTATGCTTGTAGAATAGACTGAGAACGTTCGTGCAAACTGTGGGATCGAATCGTGGCCTCGAGTGATCGAAATATGGCTACACTCGATTAAGTCAGCTCCCTTTCACCTCTCAACCATGAAGGACTACCATACCATGACAATGCCATCTTCATTTACAAGTTCAAGCATCTCATCTAGGACCGAGTTCACCTCGTCATCACAATCTGTCACCATCAGAGCCAACGAAGTAGTATCTAGGTCATTCGGGTACGTTTCTGTAGTCAACAAAGGTTTTCCTGTTTGCCACACCATCAGTCCATTACAGGATCCTGCGATAAGAACCCTGGACCAACCGATGAGGAAATTCCATGTTCGCGGGTGTACTTCTAACTTCACAAGGTTTCTGGAACGGAGATAAGCCAGCAGATTTCTAGGCGTTGATGGGGATGAAAAACTTACCCATCTACAGAGGCGCTGAGGATGAGAAGCTGTGCAAAGTTGTCGTGGATGGTAGTGTTGCATTCGGTGGTGGAAGTCAAGTGTCCAGCATTACGAGTGAGATATTCCTTTCCTCTGTGTACCGGATCGCCAAGAAGGTTTCGCAAGGTACGAGCGACACTAGCACTGTCATCGAAGATTATACCCCAAGAGACCGCGCCGTAAAGACGTTTTCGGACTTGTCATCTACAAATATGGCGTCTTGAGCGGCGGTTTGTGTTTCTTTGGGTACATGATGATAGAAATTGAGGTTTGGCTTGCGCATACCGGCATCGCCTGAGATGAAGACTCGGTCGAATATTGACCAATCTGCAGGCCTGGTGCTGAAAATGGCATAATCGGGTCTAGAGATGTTGGACATGGCATATATACGCAAACCCCCATTAGACCCAGCTTTGAGCTCAGAAAGAACAGCAATCATAAGCTCATTGGGCTGCAGCGACTCTCGAGCCTGGGAGAACGCCTTACCTGCTTCGCTTGGGGGCAGAGCGAATTGCTCTCCCACTTGACTATAGCAAACATCTTCCGATATACGGCCGCGTTCGTACTCAAATCAAACAGAGGAAGAGATGATCTTTTGAGGGTTTGGGCGGAGATAGTGGTTTTGGTTGTTGCTGACCAGGTGAACTCTTCATTCCCAAAGTTGTCGAGCTATAGGTGAGGCTCCCAGAAACGACAGATTGTCAGTTCAGGTTGCTTTGCTTGCTATCGGTTTTCATCTCAGAGCTTTCCCCCGAGTGTGAGACTTGGATCGAGAACCAAATAGCTTTCACCTCGTGGCATCAGCCACCTCTTCACGTCTCATTGAAGGCTGGGTATCTTCGTAGAATGCTCTTTGAGCTCCTTCGTCAAGGCTATGGGTCTAGCTACAATTTTTAGCCTATTGAGTAGTATATTCGGTCTTTCATTCGGAACAAGAGCAACTGGCTAGAGATCCTCGCGTGCCTACTACAATAAGCGGACTTCGCTACAGAAAAATAGACACCAACATTTCTAAATAGGTAGCCAATTAGAACTAGAAGAAGGCAGATTAATCATATTAGGTTAGTTGGAACCCAGAAAGAAAGGTAAGAATTGGCGGCCACACCATACTCGTAATCGTAAGCGTGCTCGGGCGAACTTCCCTTATGTAGGTACGGTAGTTATGTTGATCTTTGGGTTTATCGATAAGAGTCCGAGGTCTCCAACGCCCAGAAGAAATACCTTTGTGCGAACAGCTGGCACAGACATTTCTGATCCTGATACATCATGCAACCATGGGGAAGCCACGGGTCTGAACCTGTCTGCACTCTCGACGCACAATTCAGCTAACATATCTTTGCAGATGATAATTCTCGTTCGCCATGCCCAATCGGAAGGCAATAGTACCCTCTCCTTGCTTCATGCTCAACCGACTCTGTCTCTAACTGCTGCAGAAAACCGAGACATCCATCAAACCGTACCCGATCATCGAGTCAAGCTCACCCCGGATGGCTGGAAGCAGGTATGCGTTCCCAACGTCCCTTCCTCGAAACCCCTACCACTCCCCTTGCTCACGCTCCCCACCCCAAGGCAGAAGAAGCCGGCATGAAGTTGCGCTCTCTCCTCCGCCCAGACGATACCCTCCATTTCTTTACGTCCCCCTATCGGCGTACCCGAGAAACCACAGAAGGCATCCTTGACGCACTCACCTCGTCCAATCCAACCCCTTCTCCCTTCCCCCGCAACACTATCAAAGTCTACGAAGAACCTCGTCTACGCGAACAAGATTTCGGAAATTTTCAACCATGTTCTGCAGACATGAGCCGGATGTGGCAGGAGCGCGCGGACTACGGGCATTTCTTCTACAGAATACCGAATGGGGAGTCCGCAGCGGATGCCTACGATCGTGTTAGTGGCTTCAACGAGAGTCTCTGGCGCAGTTTCGGGGAAGATGACTTCGCTAGCGTATGCGTTCTGGTCACTCACGGCTTGATGACAAGGGTATTCCTCATGAAATGGTATCATTTCAGCGTCGAATATTTCGAAGACTTGCGCAACGTAAACCACTGCGAATTTGTGGTCATGAAGCTTAATCCCGATAACGGAAAATTCATACTACAGAATCAGCTAAGGACATGGAGCCAGTTGAAGAGGGAAAGGGCAAACAATGCGATTAGCCAGCCGCCGCAGAGTCCGATTCCGGTGAGGAAGAGGTGGGGTGGTTGTCCGGATGGGTGCGATCATGAAGACGAGGAAAGAGCGAGAAAGAAAGCGGCAAGAAGACAGAACACGGCGGATCTATTCATGGATGATGATACAGTGCGGCAGATCGAGCAGGCAGTAAAAAGAAGATCGAGCAAAGCTGCCGAGACGAAAGGCACAAAAGACGGGGCCGAATACCCCAGAAGCCGGGACGACGCCCCCTTATCACCAAAAGCAACCCCCTCCTCCCAAAATCCCACCGCCCTCACCCCTCATCCCCCATCCCTGATCAGCGAAGGGGGCCGCGACGGCGGGGGCTCCCTCTCCGGCGCCGCCAGCCGCTCCGGCTCCTCAACACCGGACTCGGACGCCGACGCCAAAGAGCGCATGCAGAACGTGCCAGTGAGAAGTAGCATGGCGATGGCGCTGCACGGCGAATTGGAGGGGGAGGGGCTGGGGATCGACAGAGCAAGGGCGGATGCGTTGGGGGATCAGAGCGATGTGGATGATGATGAGGGGGGTGTGGAGGGGAGTGTGCTGTAGGCCGCAAAGACGAATAGACGGGGATAAAGAGTTAAGGTTAGCTGGGAGAATGCTCGGAGGTAAGGCTATTGGCTACGGTTTTTTGTGAGTTATTGTGCGAAGATGGGGGTGGACTGGGGATGGAGGGGGCTCGGGCTAAAGTTTCGAAGAATGACCACTACGCCAAATGGTGGTTGGAATCTGGTGTAGGAGAGAAAGGGGATGATGGCGACGGACGGGAGATTGGAAAGATATACGTACCTAGTGGTGTTTGATGTTTGGGATGGAAGATAGATACGACCTTCAGAATCAACGAAAACATAGAGCAGCACCGGTTAAATCGATACCCATTACGGCTTTGCACATCTTCATGCTCCATTGATGACTATCTCCATTTTCAGTACAATCATCTAGCCATGAATCCGCTATCAAACTTTATTCCTCTCCACCCCCGCCCATACTTGCGCCCCCCGCCTGCTTCGCCGACTTCGCGCTGCAGATATCATCAACCCTGAGCAACAAACAGGCCGACTTTTCGAACATTAGCAGAGAATCTACGTGCGACAATCATAAGGACTTACCTCAACCGCAGTCTTGATACTCTGCAACTTGACCGCCTCGGGCTCCCACACCCCATACTCCCGCATATCTACCAACGTGCCCTTCTCGCCATCAATCCCCCACGTGCTGCCGCCCTCCGCATGCTTCGCCCGCAGCTTCGTCAACACCTTTACTGGACTGCTCCCGGAGTTCTGGATCAGCGTCCTAGGAATCACCTCCATCGCTTCCGCCACAGCCTTGTACGGCCACTGCTGCACGCCCTCGACGGATTTCGCCCGTTGCGCTAGCCGGACGGAAACGGCCATTTCAGTGGCGCCGCCGCCCGGGGAGAGGCGCGGGTGAAACATGACGTTGCGGGCGACGGACATGGCGTCTGAGAGGTTTCGCTCGATTTCGTTGAGGATGTCTTTGGAGGGCCCGCGTAGCAGGATGGTGCATGCTTTTGGGATTTTGCATTTGGTGATGAAGGTGAAGTACTCGTCGCCGATCTTTTCGATTTCGAAGAGTCCGCATTGCGTGCCGACGTCTGATTCGTGGAGGTCGTCAACGCGGTTGACGATTGTGGCTCCCGTGGCGCGCGCGACGCGGTTGTTGTCGGTTTTGCGGACGCGGCGAAGAGCAGTGATGTTATGCTTGACGAGGAAGTGCTGCGCCAGGTCCGAGACGCCTTTTTCTGTGATGACGAGGTCGGGTTTCAGGGAGATGATGGCGTCGGTCATGGCTTTCACTTGCTCTTCTTCGATTTGCAAGATGCGGTTCCAGTCTTCTTCTTTCGAGATTTCAATGTTCGTTTGAGACTCTCCCTTTTTGTACTCCAAGGGGCAGTCAAGGAGGACGACACGCGGATTCTCGATGCGCCGCCGCATTCTGGGGTGCGTGATGTCTTTGTTAAGCATGACGCCGTCAAGGACTCTGCTGTCTTCTATCTCGCCCCCGGGGATCTTCTCGACTTTGGCGTAGCGTTTGATGTCAACTTCCTTCTTGCCGCCTCCAATGTCATGGGAAACTGTTCGGACCGCTTTCAGGGCTAGGTTGCACATCAATTCAGACCATCTTGAGACGAATTTCGTACCGATTGAGGAGGAGATTAATTGGTACATGGCTTTGTCGTCGTTGATGTTCACCGGTAATGAGATTTCTTCGACAATGTTTAAAGCGTCTGCTAGGGCACGTTTAAAGGCAGATATTATGACGACGGGGTGGATGTTTCGTTCTAATTGTGGAAGGGCTTGTGCCAGTATTTCGCCAGCTATAGACCGTCAGCTCATGAGCCGAGAGATCCAGCCACTCCTGCAAACCTAATATTATTACTGTCGTTGTGCCATCTCCGACTTCCTCATCTTGTGTTCTGCTAAGCTCTATCATGCTCTTTGCTGCCGGATGCGCGACCTCGATTTCTCGTAGAATAGCGTGACCATCATTCGTGAGGACGATGCCGCCCATAGGGTCCAGTAGCATCTTGAGCATTGCTTTCGGACCGAGGCATGATCGGATTATGTCTGCTACCCTGTGTCTCCTCAGTTTCGTATGAGGATATAGGTTCGAAGGACCATAGTTTGAGTAGCTTACGTTTTTGCGGCCGTTATATTCGAGAGCTGAGCTTTACGCCCTACTTGCCTATCGCCAGATTGCGTATCTAACAGATCTAGTTAGTCATCATGGTTGTGCTCGAGATATAATGCGCGGCGAAATACTCATCACCACCACTGGGGCCTGCATCTTGAGAGCTGTGGGCTGTTGCCAGCTTTTGAGGGTTGAAATTTACAAAGCAACTATCCGTCTCTTCGTAGTAGAAAAGTAAAATCAAGTACAATTCGTTAGAAGTTACTTTGAGCTGCTAGTCCAGGTATCGAGCTCTAGAAAGCTGTAGTATTATATAAACGCGCTTTTTTGATAAATGAGGTTCGAATTTCGTGCAGGGCAAGCTTTAGAGTTATGACTAAGCGGTAACGGCGCTAGTCAATCTTCCGTTCTCCAACGACAACTGCGCTTCATCGAATCAACGACTTCACCAATATTTGAAGTGGCTCAATCATACCTCCTCTAGAGGCTTGGAGATAGTTTGGGAATGGTAAGGATGAGAGGATATGATCAAAAGTTATCCGGTATTACATAAGTCAGGATTAATTACTGAATGAAAGGTATCAGTATCTCGTTTATTAATCACACGTCTACTTTTGCATCAAGTCGAGATACAGGATTGAAGTCCGTAGTCAGTAGATCTCAAGCTGGCAAGCGTAAGCTACGTGCAGCTGTTCTCAGGGGACTAACTAATGACTGCAATCCGAGGAGAGAACGATCGTTAAAGGTCCAACTATCCATTGATGAGTCTAGCATTCGCAAGCTTGGAGAATCATAGAAATGAACCCTCTGACAATCGAGCTGAGATGTACGAATTAGCTGTTGATGTTGTCGATTACCTTATTATGTTCCAATTCTGATCTCAGACTGAGGTGCCTTCTATCGGAATTAGACCGGGCTTAACTTTGGTCAGACTCTTTGAGTATTCCACTGCGAAATAGGAATGACAACAATGACGCGTACCTTACATCGACCAACTTCATCTATAGCTGCGTGGTGTCCGAACGAAGCGTTACAACCCTGTTTATACCTAGAAAGCTCCCAGTGTTTGGTATGAAGTGCTCTTGGGAGACGGCCCATCATGATACAACTATTTCTTTGGTTTCCCTTGGCGGACCCTTTCTTCGTTCAGTTCCTTGACGACCTGATCATACCTTTTCTTCCCTTTTGAACTGAGCATCCAAGGGGCGAGCAGGTCAAACGCGTCCCACGGTTGTTCTTTCGTTCTCCTCCCGAAGGTATCGAATAACCCTGGAAGTTTCGTGGGAGAAGACGGCTTTTTGGGTTTCCTTGCGCGGCTCTCCTTTTCGGGACCTGGTGCGGATACAGATTCTTGTTTACCAGTCTTCTCCTTCTCAGGACCTGATGCGGATACAGATTTATCGCTAGCCTTATCCATCTCGAGCGCTTGGAGACCCCGTTCAAAGATAGCTTGTCTTGCTGCTTTTCGTGCCAAGCGCTTGTCAATAATCTCCTCGGTGATTCCGCCAGACTTCAGCATCCATAGGAGGAAGTGATCTCCCTTCGAGGGATGTCTGTGTTCTTTCATTGTGTCTCCCTTTCGTGATGCGTCTTTTCCCGAACTTTGCTTAGATCCTTCCTCAGATGGGGGTGAGAAGAATTCTTGCGGCGAACCTATCGAAGAAGCCTTTGACTGTGGTTTTGATGAGTCTTTTGACAGAGGTTCGGAAAGAGGTGCAGTCGAAGTCTTTGTCAAATCTTTTGAATAGGGATTGGGGGACTTTGCTGAGCGATGACTAGCTCTTGCTTTCGCTTCAGCTCTACCAGGAAGTAAAAGATACTCCAGGAAGGACGCCTCAGGAGGGTTTTGGCTTTGTAATTTGCTGAGCTTCTTGTTACTCTTTCTGTCTTTGGATCCAAGAGCTTTGTAGGTGTACGGATGATATGCTTTGATCTTTTCTTGTCCCGTGGTGAGCTTGGGACGCGGATTCTTAGAGCTTGGCTCGGATAGGGAAACTTTAGTTGGAGCTGTGGGAAGAGTACCAGAAGACGGAAAGCTGGCTTTTAGGTTATCAGCATTGTGAGATTCGAGAAAGATGCATGATTGATATCATGGGCCGATCAGACGCTGGCGAATACAATATGGACTGCAACAGGCAGGATACTTACGTTTGGTAGAGTGCCCCTTATGATGCTCCTTATATTGTCTCTTGTGCAGATCTGGATCTGGTGGATATTTTCTAACGTCAATGGCTGACATGACAATGCTCTTGCACCTTATGCTATGGTGTCATGGATGGGTATAAGCGGCTGCAGGTTGGTTATGTGAGCAGAGAAGCAGAGAGTTGTTGTTGATCGACAGCCCTTCACCCTACCGCCCTATGAGATGCGTTAAAATAAGAATTATAGCATTCTCGATGGTAAGCTTTGCTCCTTTATACTCACAGAAATTGTGACCAACAACGTAGTCAGACTATCAGAGCAAAAGCGGATATATCTCAGAAGGAATCTCATGAATTTGGAGGTCGACACTACTCCCAGCCAATGTTTGTGATGTTTAGGGTGGATTATCGTGAGCTGGATACCCGGATCCAAATTTTGCCCCTTGAACCCTATGCATTCAAAGTCTGTTGCTATGGCTTTGCTTTGGTAATTCAGGACACTTGCTTACAGCCTTAGGGATGCCAATGAGCACTTGCAATCTTTTTTTGCACAGCTTCTAGAGAAGAATTCTGTCAGCCACTGAACATTCTGTAGCCATGAGCCGTGCACTCCTTTTCAGTTTTTTGGCATTGGCTGACTGATTATCATATCCCATTGAGTGCTCGCTCTGCTTTCTGTATACGGACGCATGTGGTGAACTATTAACGCCAGGATACCTGTTGCTTTGCTTCTTCAACGCCGGTCTTTGTGCATGCTATGGGCTGCCAAGGTAATACAACACATTGCGTTGAGGTGCCAGCATGCACACAATATCAAGCTTTTTTTCACTGCGGATTCGCAAAAGACTGTTATTGGCGGCAAGAAATATCTACTTACTCTGTTGCTGCTCTTCCATCGTTTCCCAGTTCGAGCTGGGACTAGGTCGAAGCATTAGCTTCATCCTATAAAAGGAGGATTGGAGCCTGCAGGAAAGAAACCCGCTCCTACTGGAAACACTATGGGAAGGGTATGACTTTCCAGAAATAAATCTTGCCAACGGTAGCAGCCCTGACGACTCCAGGGATTCTGTGTTGGAGCTCTAGCCACCTTGTATCACCATTGCTGTGCGTGTGCAGCGCTTGTCTTCCAACTGCGCAACTCCGTCGTTAGGAACCTGATCATTGCTCGGCAGGGGGACCTCATCCGGAACAATACAAACTCAAAACGCGTATATCATTCATACCTCCGTCATGCCGACCGAGTAAGCAAGAGTCACGGCGGTTTAGGAGAAGAGCTGTAAATATATCTCCCCCGACAACTCCGAGAGAGTAGTCTGCCAGATTTTGCGACTATAACGATCGAAAACGGGGTTTGAACATATCAAGACGATATGAAATACTATCTCTCGGAGACGACTTCAGTCGATTGTATCGCTCGTGGAAAGAACTGCGTTCAGAATCCCCACCCTTTCTCTTTCGCTGATGTATTCTATTGCGGTCCCTGGCCGTCCTCTGGTCAGTACTAGCCATTCTGCTGGAACGGACTTTTTCAGAACGGAGAAGCCTACGTATATTCTATTAGATTGCGCAGTGGTACAGTACATTATCACGAAAACAAGAAAGACGATGAGAAGGACGAGAAGGGCAAGGAGAAGAACACACTACGTACTTGAGTGAGCAGCAGCGAGTATTCACCCCTTACAATCACGTTCGACAACCTAGTCCCAAAACCCGCCTCGGCAGCTCAATGTGTCTTCGCTCAGGAAGGCCGGCCACATCCCCCGTCGCTTCCAACGCATCCGCACACTTGACCACATTTCCGACATTTTCCAATTGGCACTGATGTTTGGATTGCACAGAAAAGAAAAGATAGCTGTCTTTCCTACTAATCCAGAAAAAATCAAAAAAAAATCTGCTAGAGAACCTTTGGGACGAGCGAAACGACGATCCGAACCCCCCTCTATTTAAATCAATTCCATCTCGGCCTTACCACATTGACTCGGGCATTTCTCCGCGCAAAATACAACTGCTGTGGTTTGCATGGGGGGTAAAACTGGAAAATACACCCTGTGGCATGAAATCCATAGAGCCTTTAACGAGGTAGGTAGGTAGATGCGGGCTAACGTTGGGTTCTGTCTGCTATGCCACGAGCACCCCCCGTGGACTTCCTTGTGCTATTGCTGGGAACCCTTGCTATTGGGTTGGAGGTCATGTGCTGATTCAAGCATACCAAGCGATCATGCCAGATTGATTTTGAAGGATAGGATGCGTTTTCAACCTAACAACTCGAACCGGATTGCGTTCTTCGAGTCAAACCAGAACAAAAGCTCGTCAAACAACCCCATTTACTCCGTTTTCATGCCCTCGATAACGGAACCTTTCCTACCTCACCACCTCAATCTTCCCCTCTTCTCGCTACTATTCTAGTCCCTACCATCCCCATTCCGTACCTACCACCGCTCAAGAGACCCACACCCAACCTCCACACTTCCCTCTCCCTCCCTCCCTTCCCCACCCAGCCCGCCGCCGTCCCGTGCAACGTTCCGTAAAGACAAGGTTACAGGTGGGCAGGTGTGGTATGTGAAATACCATGCCAAGCTATACCAGGTTATAAAAGCTACCAAGGTTCTGAAGGCAGAAGATGGTAGCCTAACGTCCACATCTAGAGACCCGTCATGCGTTTGGAGGAAGAAAATCCATGGCGCACTGCTGTTCGGTTCGGAAGGATCGAAACAGTCTATGCTGATGGTATGAAGGGAGGAAGATGTAGACGGTGTGCAGCTTGATTGTTTGACAAGGGCAAGACAGAGAGGTGTTTTGGTGGGGTAGGTAGGTAGGAATGACATCTTCAAGGTTGTGGGTGGAGTAGGAAGGCGATAGTTCCGATACGAGAGTGTTCGGCACGAGAAGAAGCGGTTTCTGTGTGGGAAGCTGTTTGGCTGGTTGGGTTGTTGGAGGGGGTTAAGTGGGATTGGATCTAAGGCAGTCGTCTGGTTTGGAATTAAAGGAGGTGGTTATTTGAGGAGAAGGACGATGGAGAGAAATAGTCGGTGCTTTGTTGGGACATTGAAGCGATCGTGGTGCTGTCGAGGTCCCGGGTGAGCATTCGTGATTGCGTGCGGGGAATTTTTGTTGGAGAGAAGGAGTTAGGAGACTTGATTTGAGCGATTGGATGTCGGATATTTGACCTTGCTGCAAGCAGTGCTCCGCTCGGCGTAAAGCAAGCATTAACTGAGGTTTATGAGAGATGTTGAGCATATGTTGCTTCAAAGTCCAGTACGGGAGTCTTCGAGAGATCGGAGATATCCCGTCTCGACACTGTGTGCAGATGTTCCCAGATACAAATCGTGTAGATTCAGTGTCATACCCCAGGGCCTCATTGGTAGAGCATAAGGTGATTTAAGAAGGGTGAGGGATTTCTATCAAGATCTGAAAATGCCATGATAGCTGGGCATTTGGCTTGACACTAGACGGGAAAAAGGCGCAAGTATTCCAATAAAAGCGATAGACGAGCTGAGGACTTTGTTGAGCTCGTGGTGAGCACGGTCTCATCGAGCCGCAGCGACGAGCCGGGTGAGAGAAAGGAGAGGCTGGAATGCTTCCAAGAGAAGAGTAGACACCATTGCCCAAGTACTGCAGAAGCGGTGACAATAACCTAAAATGAAGAATGAATGATACCGGTAGTATGAGTGCTATTATTATCGATCAAGACGCCCTGTTAAGCTTGTTGGAATTCCTTCTCGGTTCACGTTGCTTTTAACATCTCGTGCGAGGGAGTTCGTAGATGCATGTAAGACACTAGCGGTTCGATTGCAACCTTCTGGAAGACATTGTTTAATTCCTTGTGAAGATCATCGACTCCATTTTTAGATGAGGCATTTTCGGGGGAGGTAAGCAGTGTTTTGATGCTTGGAAACGGTGAACGCTGAGAATTCACCTTGGGTGCCCTTGTTGGAGGAAATAGGGCACCACCAATGTGTGGTCATGGTTGGAGATAGCCGGTTTTGATATCAAGCAGGTGTTCGTGTAGGAGGGAGTAACAACAATATCAGGCGTGAGAATGGGATCACACCTCACAAGCACCAATTAATACCTTATTATCCGAATGTTTGTAGATTGGGTCACTGGGTGGCAGCGAGCTCCTACCAACCGCTGCACCCATTTGTTAGCGGTATTTTCTGCGTTTCGTCGGTAGTGAGACAAGCAACGTTAGCATAGCAACCGCTGCTCCCTCGGAGTCACGAGTAGCATATTCTGGCACTCATGATGATCGTAATGATAATAAGAGCTCATGGTGCTCGGCAACGGCAACGGCACTGATTCAGCAATAGCAATCGAAAAACACCCTGGAGATCTAAAACCCGACCGGCTGAGGTTTACCCGAGATTACTCTATCTAGAGATAGCGTTCGGTGGCGAAGAGGCTGCATGTTTGGGACTTGGATCATGGACAGTGGGGAGATTCGCTGAGCATCTTAGAATATGAGAATTCACTCCACGGGGTGTATTGTGTATCAATTGTGGCAAGTAAGGTACTCGAGTATTGTTCGATCAGGCCATGTTCATCTTTACCAACTTAGAACTACCTTTTGATTGGGAACTTCCATCTTCCATGTTTGGTTATGCTCGCTTGTAGCTGACACAGCCCCACACTGTCTTCTTCTTCACTGTGAGCCTTGTCCCGTCTTGGCAAAGGCAGCTGAGAGCATTCGACATTGCCCCGCAGCCTGGGAGCTTGCATCAATCCCTTATTCTACTTAAAGTCCTCGTGCACGTCAACACTTCCATTTCTCCATCATTGCGCGTTACAGATTATCAAACCACACCACCATCTATCTATCGGTCGTCCTTTTGCCGCTGGCTGCAGTCCCTTTTATAAGCTCATCTCCCACCTCCCATCTCCATACTTCACTCCGATCCTCACCCGCCACCTTCAAAGTGTCTTCTACTCGCAGTATCCTCTCGCCTTCACCTAATCGAGATACGTCAACAATGTCTACTACAATGGACAACGGCAAAGCAACGGTGCCATCAGCGGGTTTCCGCAACGGCAATGCTGGCGGCAGCGGTGCTCTCATCAATGTGCAGCCACCTCGCAGAGAAGACCTCCAGCCAGCCTATGCGCAGACGCTGATGGGAGAAAGCGAAGATGCTGGAACGCATGGCTGGTATGGATCGATGAGTATGGACTATGTGCTTCCCGATATGTACCGACACTAACGGCTTCAAGTCAATACTCTCGGAAACTGCATCGGTTGTATCGGATCAGTCCCATGCTGCGTCGTTTGCCCCAATCCCTACAAGCCAGTTAGCCAAGGAAACGTCGGACTGGTCACGAAGTTTGGTCGATTTTACCGTGCAGTCGATCCAGGTCTTGTGAAAATCAACCCGCTATCCGAGAAGCTCATCCAAGTCGACGTCAAAATCCAGATTGTTGGTACGTATTTCCATTTCGACTGCCCCCTTGCAATCATCAACTAACGCTCTCGACAGAGGTCCCGAAACAAGTGTGCATGACAAAAGACAATGTAACTCTTCACCTCACCTCCGTCATCTACTACCACATTACCTCGCCCCACAAGGCCGCCTTCGGTATCTCCAACATTCGCCAAGCCCTCATGGAGCGCACCCAAACCACCCTTCGCCATGTCGTTGGTGCCCGCGTCCTTCAAGACGTCATCGAGCGCCGCGAGGAAATCGCCCAATCTATTGGTGAAATCATCGAAGACGTCGCCTCGGGCTGGGGTGTCCAGGTCGAGAGCATGCTGGTCAAGGACATCATCTTCAGCAACGAGCTCCAGGACTCCCTCAGCATGGCCGCCCAGGCCAAGCGTATCGGAGAGTCGAAAGTTATTGCCGCCCGCGCCGAAGTCGAGTCCGCTAAATTGATGCGCCAAGCCGCTGATATCCTATCGAGTGCGCCGGCCATGCAAATCAGGTACTTGGAAGCTATGCAAGCCATGGCCAAGACAGCGAACAGCAAAGTTATTTTCTTGCCGTCACCGAACGCACCCATGCAGCAACAATTGGCACAGGCGGATTCCTACGGCGAAGGACCCAGTTCGCACGGCCACAAAAGCCAGCCGTTTGAGGGCGATTCCAAAGACGGCTTTCAACAGGCCATGAACGCGAGGGTTATCGAGAATATCTGAGAGCTTTGAAGACATGCTTTGTACGATTGCGCTTCACAGAAGGTAATAGCTGGATGATCTGTCTTTAAGGAAATGGCGGGGCAGGGCGCGCTGGGCAGTCCAAGGGTTGCGAATTGTTCTCTCGCTAAGTCGGATACCCCCAATTGATTATGTTTATATTTCCATATTTATGCTATATGGACGTCGAAGTCAGGGAATCTCCATTTGAACGCGTAACGGTTGTATGTTATTCTGGCCTTCTTGGCTCCGTGCAACCCCTGTCCTCTAACTTCAACGTACTGACCTCTATCTCCGTGTGCTGCCCACCCTCCCCTCCATGCACGCAACACATCCCCCCACCTCGCCGTACCTTATCCTGTTCCTATCTCCCCTTATTACTACCTCTCCCCAGCCCGCAGTATATCCTAAGCTTCCACATACATACAGTAGACCAAATCCCACCTACTCGTAGCCCGTTCAGCCACAGCGAATTCCGAAGCCCCACGCCGAAGTGGCCAGCTTCCCACATACGATAACCCGGAGCCCGTGATCTGGTACTCGCACGGCCAGCTCGCAAACCTCGGGCATAATGTAGCTGCTCTTTGTCGCCCCATTTTTATCGGTGTGATTGCACAATGTAAATGTACAAACTGGTCTACGAGATGGAGATACTGTCTGGGATTTTTGGAGTCGGCTGCTTGCGGCAGGGATTTCCTTGAGCGAAATCTGACTCGGTGGGTATGGAAGGTGGATGGATGCAGGTTACATACAGCGACGACTAGAATAAACCGCAGTGTGGGGTTTTTTTAGCTCTGAGAGCCTGGTTTCACGCAGAGAGCAGAGCTTTTCCATACTACGGTCGTCGTCGGTACGAGTACGACACTATGTGTATCTGTATACGTAGATGGTATGCTGTGCTTCATAGCTTTTGGCTGCGTAAAAATGTTGAAATGAAGGGGGGGAAAGATATATGTATATCCTGACCCGCATCCTCCCCCGGACCCCACCTCTTTTGCATCTCATTACCGAGCCGCAACAGCCCGCATTCAGCGTGCGTATCCTATCGTTCGAAGCGTCTAAATATGGCTTGGTGTGGGTTTTTGGAGGAGTGGTGAGGAGATGTGGGTAAGGGTGTGGAAGGGCGAGCTGGTAAAGGGGAGAGAGAGAGGTAAGGGGGGACAAAGGATGCACAAGACAGACTTCACGAGGTCTTTAATTGCCAATCCTTCTGCTTGCATAAAAACTCGATGTCAAGTCAGGGACATTTCAATTCAGAAGATTAAGTGAGATTGGTTGCTTATTCATTCGAATATGGGTGAAAAAGAATCTTTGTTTGGATGAGAATGGAGGCTGTAGAGTTTGAGAGGGATAGAAGTGTTGAGGGGTGGGTTTGACGAAGGAGAGATGGGTTCGGTTGTTCGATTGTTCTTGTAACACATCCGTCGTTGCTGAAGCATTGTTGAAGGTTAAGACGCATGAAAAGATCGACGGGGCTGTTTGCTTATCAGGAAATGTGGAAGTGGTTGAAACGGAAAGATTTAAATCACCGGTCGAGAGATCGATGAGCCTAGTTGCTTATCTGCATACCGGTATGTTGGAGTGAGGTTTGGAATGGATGGTAGGGAAAGGTTGTCGCTCTCTTGCCTGGTAGATTGGCACGCCCAATACGGAGACTGCTATTGCTTACTGACTTTGGCCTTCCTCTGAAGTCGTTCCTCGAAATGTTCATTTTGGAGCTCAAGCGTTTGAATAGAACACATGTTGATGACTTGGATGTCTTAAGAAATGTAAGGTATGAATTGCGCGTTTGTAAAAGATGTTTAAGTTAAACGCTTTTAGAGGGTTAGGCGAGACCGTCGCTTTCTTGGTTGGTAGAATAGGCATACCCAATATCGAAACCGTTTTTCTTTGAGTGGCTTTCGCCTTCTTTTGAAGTCATTCTTGGTGATTCTCGACACTCCGCCTGACTAGCGCCATCGAGTCTTAACGGCTTCAATTTAAGCCAAATTCGAGTCGACTGTCTGAAGGGGCTACTCCGAAGAGAACGCAGACTCGATCGATTCCTGAGAAGTCCGTAGAGAAAAAAAAAATTGGCTACCGTGAATAGAAAGGAAGTTCTCAGTGGCTAGAGAGTAGGAGATTTGCTCTGTTTGTGATGGGTGGGGGCTGTAGAGCAGTAAATGTTTAAGCTGACTGCTGTTGCGTTTTCAAGCCTGGGATGGTGTCTTGAGGGCTATCAGAATTATTGTGGTGGCGGTTTTGAGGGATCGTGCGGGTCTCTGTGTGGTGTCGAGGGTTGAGATTCGTAAGGATGTGGAGTAGGGGTATGCCAGGAGATCCGATACTTCATCCTTTGCTAAAATGGATGGTCGACGTGGAGACATCCTATTCTGCATCTTCACCCTGAACCTCCTCCTCCTCTTCTTCATCTTCGTTTTCGTCTTCCTCCAGCACTTCCTTTCCGTCTTCTCTTTCTCCATCTGCCCCTTCCAGCAGTTGTACCACATCGCCCAAGCCCTTAAAAATGCAGTGCGCATTGGCCAACTCCTCCAACTTGTCGATCCATGCGCCGTCTGGCCCCTGGCTCACCAACGTGTCTCGCTCTGGGTCCGTCGTTGCACTCACGATTCCGACCATCGTATCTTCCAGTATTCTATCGTGTTGGAAGCCTATCCGCACCTCATGGCTGACCGTATTGCTGCTCAGGATTATACTTTTGCCAATCTTCCTTGATGTTTCCAGTCCACTCTCCAAGGTCTTGAGGTTGGCATAGGGAAGGCAGCCCTTTTTTGATGGTCCGGATGCAATCCCTCACGCTCGACTCCGCTTCTCCAGCCATATCATACTGTGCTGACCCGGACAGACGGTCATAGTATACGTTCAATGTTTTCCAGGCATCTTTGGAAAGGTAATCGAAATTGACCACTTTCTTCCGTTCGACTTCTGCAATGCGATTTAAGCGTGAGATCGATGGCCTTTGCAATATCGGTATGAATTGACGCGGCGATGTAGAGAAGGCTATCAACGGTTGCCCTATCTGGGGTCTTGCGGAAGCGGTACGGCGACTCCGTTAGTAGAGGCACGCGCTCGCTTAGCAGGAGTTGCAGACATAGAGGTTTCTGTAGGAGGACGAGAATGAGAACATCTCGGTCCTGTCCATCAAAGAATACGTCTTGAGACTGATTTGACGTGTTGAGTTCATCCTTGTAAGTGAGCCTTGCCTCACATGGTAAGGCCTAATATTGAGTTACCAAACCTCTCAACAATAATAACCATTTGAACTTGGCTTTCTCATCACGCACCCATTCCAATTCTTCACGTAGATCCGATATTCCTTATCATTCCTATCAGCTGTGCTTCGTTCATCATTGCCGACTGGTGCGCCAATCGAAGAACGAGGGACATACCATTCAAATGGAGCGGAGGTGTTTCTGCACAACGCCGCTTCCCAAGCCATAACGGTCTCCGAATCGGTGTAACTTCAAGGGCAAGTTTGACTGAACCATGTTAAATCCATGAACAGTATCTCATATGCAATGCACTGCACCTTGTTGCTTTGCCACAATTCTGTTACAAGAAACGGAGCCTCGGTGGTTTTCACCTTCTTCTACGTAAGATGGTTCGTTGACCCACCTTCCTCACGGGAAAAGGATGCCAAACAGTCTGCATTGCATTGCATTGCAGTGGGTGTGCCCATGACTCTTTTGTTCGTTTTTGGCACTTCTGGCGACAATCGATATCCGGCAACCATTCCACGCCAATCCATGCTGGATATATGTTCTGGTATCCATGTCTGAACGAGGCACAGCGTTCTTCATGTCTTGAATTATCTTCGTTCCCTGGTTTCCATTCATCATGTTGATACTTCGATCTTCTCATTTTAAGCGGTATTCTGATTCCGTTCAAGTCCTATAATCTCAGAACAGCTGCATCTAGCTTCAACCTCTTGATATGGAAACCTTAGGTCCGCCTCCAGACGGTAATGTTACCAAAGGCACAACATTCATCATTCTTGCTACCGTACTTACGTCCATCTCATTGATCACTACGGCTATGAGATTAGGAGTACGAATCACGAACCGCCAGCAAGGCTGGGATGATTTGACAATCGCGCTTGCTATGATCCTTGGCTTGGTACAACTTGTCTTCAGTGGCCTTCAATATTATGCTGGCATCGGACGGCATGCATATTATTTAGGCCAAACACAAGCTATGGACGCTGTCAAATGGAGCTATGTGGTAATGACCATGTTTTTCGTCATCGTTTGTCTGACCAAAATCTCGATTTGCCTCTTCATCCTTCGAATCAAGAAAACTGGTTGGCTGAAATGGGTCCTTTATACGTTGATGGCGGGCCAAGTAATCACGACTGCGGCGCCGGAAATCATTCTGTTCGTCCAATGTCGTCCAGTCCGATCATTCTGGGACCGAAGTATAGGCCAATGCTGGGATCAAAGCATATATAATGCCGTTGTGTGGGCTCACTTTGGTATGGTCACCACCAGCAACTGCTTCTACAACGGGCTGACGTTGTGCAAGGTTATGCTATAGTTTCGGACTTGGCTTGCTCCTTTCTGCCAGCTGTGGTACTTTGGAATGTCAAGATAAACATCCGCCTCAAGATCGCGGTGTCTGGTCTCATGAGCCTTGGCTTAATGTATGCTCACCATCGTCCCTGGATACATGGAATCCTAACCAATTCGCAGCACAATGGCCATGGCGTGTGTAACGGTAAGGGCTTCGACCACCAGCTTCTCTGATGATCCGACATGTAAGTTTTGATTCAATTCAGGATCTCCATTGGTCGGTGAGGCTAACAATGAATACCAGGGAGTCTAACGGACAACTATATATGGGGCTGGTCGGTCCCTTTAAAACAATACGAATTTTCCGAAAACTAATCTCTTGAGTAGCTTGGAAGAGAATCTAGGAATTATAGCCACCAATCTGGCCCTTTCTCGCACCGTTTACCTTTTTTGCCGCGACGGCCCCCGGAACCCAACTAAGCAACGAGCACATCTTTTTCAGCCTCTTTTCTTCTCCTCAGTACACGTTTCTGCGCCCAACCCTTTTACACATCCGAATGGGCTTTTCATGTCGAAAAAGAGACCGGACACTAGGACATTGGATCAATGGTCGATTACAAAGACAACGGAGCTTGACATCACGGAGGAACCACGGACTCTTTCGTCGGAGGGATTGACGGGAGCGGGGCATAAGGAGGTTTGGGTCTAGGTTGACAGCAAGAGGATAAACTCTCCCATGGTTGGAAGTAAGAAATATATCGCAATCTTTCATTGCCTAATCATTCTATTTCCTCGACACATCAGCGTAGTTTTAATCACCGAGGGTATTCTTAGAGCACTCCAAATATCTTACAGCCTGTTACGCTATCCAACTCGCAATCCATACCGCTTTCAGCATGATTTTGCCATTGCACGTCGTGCACTGAAATGTCGAATGTCCATTATACGACAGTTTTCTTTCATGTCTTCAAGAGAAACTCCTCAGTCAAGCCTCTGCCTTTCCACATTCCACTGACATTAAGAAACATCACTCACCGCCCGCACATGCGGCAATCTCTCTCTTTCCCTTGTAATATCAAGCCTCGTCAAAGATCCAAACACCAGTACCCAAATTCAAATTCAAATTCAAATTCAAATATCCTTGCCGCCCACGGCAGAATCGCCATCACCCACAACAACCATCCTCCAATTATCCTCGTAATCATATAACAGTTCACCGAACGAAAATCTCACCACTAGCATTAAAGCTCGGAAGCAAATCGATATCCGATCTTAAAAACATCCAGGTCTGAAAACCATATCTCGCGGTTCTGCCTGTTTCTTGCTACATAACCAGTAGAAGCGAGAAGCCATTCTCCCTAGATAGCATGACCAGCACCACACAAAGAGTAGCACCGACGCTCTCCCCATCAGTCCGCCCGAACATACACCAAAACGACGCCAACAAAGAAGAGCATCGTCGTCCCTAATCGCCACAGATTTCTCCAGACCAAACAGAGTACTAAGAGCCCTGCACTGCCGTCCCAACAACAACAACATCCGCATCCGAGCTCTCAAACTACAGAACCCACTCCCTCCAAAACCAGCGCGGGCCAACCTGATAAGAAAAACAATTATCCAGCCCACACACACCACAAGGAGAGAAAAGAGCAGATGGCTTTGCTTACGCTCGAACCGCAACGGAACCCCGATCATCAAAATAATTGACTGCGTTGTTCGCGGAGGTGCTGGCGTTCTAATATTGAAGTCTTGATTCCGATCGGAATACTGATCGTTCTCTTTCCAGAGAAACTTCATCTACCGCAAGTACTCTCGACACAAAGAAGTTGCATTCTATTGATTCTTTTCCAACAACACCATTGCCATGTTCCCGTTTCAGTCTCGTCCAAGAAATTTCTTTTCAGCCATCTACTCCAAGAAACCTATCCATGCAATTAATTACCTTGTCATGATTCCAGTGACGAACAAACGCTTTCTCCATCCTCAACGCAACCATCCCAAACAAAAAACCTCTCACACAACCCACCTTCCCCAACCCCCTTCTAGCGCGTCACACCTAGCTTCCAGAGCCACAACCCCCCATGCACCAGCCATACCCCCTCCTTCCCCACCCCAACCCGGACCTCATCCCACGAACGCCGCCTCCGATTCACAACCAAGCAAGCTCCACCACGCGACCAAGCGCTAGAGCTCGGAGCAGGAAGTCTGGCACGCCGAGATCGAGGAGCTGGGGCGAGCGGAAGCGGAAACATCTTCGTTGGTCTGAAGACGGGGTTGGAGAGGAGGACGAGGGGGCAGTGGTGGGCGTGAGCGAGTGCTATGTCCGGAGTCTCTGCCGCCCTCCTCCTCCTCCTCCTCCTCCTCCTCCTCCTCCTCCGAGTCTGAAGAAGAGCAATCCCGCTCACGCGCGTGCCCGACCTCCCGCAGAGACTGGTCTGCCGTCACGGAAATCCACGATGCGGATGCGGATTTCGCAATTACGGTTTCGCATGCTAGTTCGCCCGGTTTAGTATCCGAGGAGGACTTTGGGGGGGGAAAGGGGGAGGGGAGGTTAATCGATACTTGGCGTTTTTAAGGGCAAGGGGGGAGGGGTGATGGGAGCGATGTTGACGACTGTTTCTGTCGCTGCTGAGAGGCGATGGTGAGAGAAGGGGGGTGGATGGCTATGCCGCTCTTGCGTGCCCAGAACTCGTGGAGCGTGAATCGGGACTGGTAAGGTGCCCATGGACTGGAAGGGCTGCCCCCTAGATTTGGGGAACCCCTTTCCCGCTCGGGGCTCGAACAGCATCAACATAATCAACATACTACTCCCCCTTCCTTTTCTTCTTTGAAATTTGGCAACGTTACTTCCCTTCAGCGCTATCCGTATCCCACCCCGCCGCGTCGCTTGCTCCAGTCACTTCTCTCAACACGGAACACGCGCCTCTGAACTTTCCTGGTTGATTAATGATGATGATGGTGCCTAGGAGTAAAGCTCCGGAATTGGTGGCGAGGTATGAAGGAGGGAGGGATTTTGGGAAAAGGGTCGTGGTCGTAAAGTTCTCCCGGTTTTGATTTCGGTCTTTCGTAACGAAGCCGCTTATCACCCAGGCCCGAAAATGCTTCCACTTTCGCGCAATTTTCTTTTCCAGCCAGCGATGGAGGTGTTGGTACGTTAGGAGGGATATAGAGAACGGGAGGTGCTTTGGATCAAGGAGATTAGTGCTAATCTTATCGTGAACGCAATAATGGTAACGTGTCTGATGGGCTGTCCTGATAGTTAATCACTGGGTGATCTGGGGTGAGCATCCTGTTTCTGAAAGGGGTTCGTCACGATATAGTGCTATGTTTTCCAAAGAAATAGTTGTAGCGAATAGATTTATATTAATTGGGAGCAGTTGTTCTTGCTCCCCTGAACAGTCGTCGAGAACCCCTTGTGACAAAACCAATGTGGAGCAATCATATCCGTGAAGTCTATTCCCCAAATAGCCTTGCGTTATAGCCTTGTGTTAATGATATCAGTGCTGTTCGAATTGCAGGATGATGGTGTATTGAGAACGCAAAAACCCAATTATTAGTTGCAGTTGCCCATGTCTTTATCGTCATGAACCTCATTATCCCGGCATGGTACTATATACCCAACCTGTCCGACCCTATGAACCGAGCCGGAACCCAAAGCGTCCCACGCCAAAGCAGTCCAAATCTATCCTGCGCCGAATGGTATCACCAATAATTATCAGAACTTCTTAGGATGTAACAGACCGTGTCTTCATCAAAGGTTGCATCGAAGACCTCGATGTAGACATTGCACGCCTGGCCTTGGCCGCGTCGGCAAGGAGTGTGGTCCAACACCCTAGAACAATCTTTTGCATCCAACTGCCTTCCTCTTCGGTAAGTGCCATTTGCTTTTGTGCCAATCTAGAAGTTCGAAGCTTTGTGGGCTTGCTTGGCTGATGCGGCATCCGGGAAGGTTTCGGGCTTTGGGGGACTTCGTTCGCGTGTGAAACCATGTCCCCGAGTTCGTAGCATTGTTGGACCAGCTGCTGTATGCCCTTCTCCAGCATGGAAACCCTGCCTTCGATATCTTTCCAGAATCCAGGTCCCCAGAAAGGGTCGACGTCTAAGGCATTTTGGAGTGATCTGGTCCAGAAATCGAACATGGGAAGGTCTGGGCCTTGATCGGGTCGGCGTAGTGATTGGGATAGACGACAAGCGACGAGCGCCAGTCTGATGGTAGGTTCGGCCTCGAGAACATAGCTTACGACGCAAGCTGTCAACTAATTAGCCACGGTTTTACATCCACGGCGATTTAAGTTACCTGGACATCCTCTTGCATAGCACCATTCCTCCTCATCCGCGATGAAGCATTGAAGCCAGGCAAATGCGCCCCGTGCCTCGCCCCTAAAGACCAGTTCCAGGTCGAAAATGTTGCGGTTTCCAAGTATCATTTTCGCCAAGTCCGTTGCGTGACGATGTATCTCTAGGACCGGCAGGATCAGCGCATGTGTAATGTCGCGCTGGAGAAGCCATGCTTCTATTTCAGCCTTATTTGAGGGACTGTGGTGGTCGCAGAATCTACCACTGGTCAGCACGTGCTTTTAGGGTAATACAGATACACACTCACTCAGAACCTTGCTCGTTCACAAGCAAGCTGCGAACAATTTGGAACGCTTCGGATGAATCAAGCCTCGAAGCATCGACGTTATCAACGGTAAACGGCGGTGTCCTTGATACCTCCTCCACCTGCGAGAGGGGGAAACTGAAAGCCCGAATGGGTGCCATACGAACACAACAAATGCGAAAGCGCAGGAACCTCGCCCATCTTATCTATCTCGAACCGGAGAGATATCAAGGAAGGAGTGAGTTGTCCTCAATAGGACATTCGATTGACGCTCCACTCCGGCAGGTTTGATTGCAACTGGGGGGCCGTCAATGGGTCCACCACCCCACAGGGCACCTTTACTGGGTAATGGTTAGTGTGTACCAGCAAGCCGGTCGAACCATTTCAGTCGCCATGTTGTGGCCGTGTTAATTGACCGTAGCTGGCAATGTCCGCACACATTATTGGATCCAGGTACGGTCTTTGCGGTGGACCGTTCCATGTGCTCGATTTGCGCTTGCAGGGTTTGCCTAATTAGAACCATATCCCGATTAGGAGATATGAGATGCGGAAATTGGACGCTATTTAAAGCCAAATTCCCATTGTACTCGTATGCAGTGGCAGGATTGCTCCTATTTGGATCGAGACCTCGCGGGAATAGATAAGCCTCGACTTTCCGAACTCAAGCGATGAAATTGCGTTTATTCTGCACACTGCCAAGAGTCTGTCTACACGTGCCTTGAGTATCTTCTACTTGATTGTTTCACCCTTAGTCTTTTCATGCTTAACCCCAACAAATGTAGATAAAGTTCGCTACAGTCATGAATACGGTCTCTGGACTACAGTCGGAGAGTTCCGGCTAACGGAACTCTCTTTATTGCGGAATGAAATTGAAGATTTCACCGTTTTTATAGAGTAATTCCGTTAAATCTAGCTATTGCTGTATAACGGAAGTATTTTTGAGACTCTTCAGAGGTAATCTTTAGATTATTTTCCTTCAGCCTGTGATGATCTGATCTTGTATTCTTTTTACCGTGATAGGTTTAGTGCCATTTTTGATGTAACGGATCTCTGTTTCTAACGGAAGCAACTGATCGATTTGCCACCTCCGTTATAACCAGAGTCGACTGTGGTTCTTTGCGGCAGAGTAAACAAAGTGTACTTCATGGGTTGTATGTTGGCTGAGTGTGATGATTCCGGAGATCTTAACCCGTGCATTGCTTCTAGATACTCCTCCTATCCTAGCGCCAGGTATCTCTTGCCTCCAGAATTCGACATTCCGAGAACGCCATCCCATGGTACAAGGTACAAGGTCCCAAAATGAACCCAAAGAGAATCACGCACAATCCCGCCAAAGATCTCCCATACAATGACCCAACTCACAACCCCATGCCATATCGCTCAGGGGCTACATGACCAAATTTCCCCGCTGCCCTATGTTCATTCCCGCCGTCTGCGAAATGATGCCATCATCTCGTCGTAATCGCGTGGGCAAAGGCCAATTTTCCGCAAACGAAGCCACTCCGCTTTGGACGCGCCCCTGGTGTCGAAAATTCTCCTCGGGGCTCGACATCCCACTTGTCTGCTTGCCCTGGATGGGTAAATAAGCCCGGTTCTGTCGTGGCTCTTCATCTTCTCCATCTTCCGAGGAGGTATTGTTTGCCTTGGAAGCATCGACGGCGTAGGAGTCGTAGATTTCAGTTCTGGAGGCCCAACTGCCCCTAGGTTCAGGTTCTGTGCCGCAGCAGTTCCGTGTGTCGGGACCGAGTGCTTTGTCGACGCACTCCCTAATTTCCTGTTCTAGTTCTCGAGCGGAAATACGGTCTCGAGCTTCTTTGCGCATTCCTCTTCTGCAGATGTCCACGATTCCGACAACGGATCCCCAGATCACGTTTTCTTTGCCGCTTCTTTTCTCCTTCTTTTCCTTAGCCTTGGCTTCCTTCACCAGTATATCCATCCATGTCCCAACCTGCGTCAAGTTCGCATGGAAGCTCGCGTCCGCAGGCGCGCCTCCTCGCCCAGCGTGTCTGTTAAGTCGACCTCGATGCGAAGCAAAGGATTTGGGGGTATGGGAGAGGAGGAACGACAGGAGGTTCAGGAGGATGGTGGTTGTGGAGAAGACGTCCGCAGGACAGGAGGGCGGCGTAGCCGGAAGTGGAGGATTGAAAGTGGTGATGAGGGCGTGTTGGCGGCGAGAGTTGCTCGAAGAAGAGGAAGTTGTGGTTGTGGAGCCGCGACTGCGCGGATTGGCGGGGTTACGGTCGTTGGCTTGGGATGCTGCTGGTACGTTGGAGATTTTGCGGGAGGTTCGACCGCCTCCGGGTGCGATGGTTTTGGCGGGTGAAGTTTCATGGAGATAGGGTTTTCGTAGCCAATTTTCCGGCGCGGCGTGGTCGTAGAGTTCGCAGCTGTAGGGGCTTGGGTTGTCGTCCGAGTCGAGGGCTTTGAGGGCGGCGAAGTCGGACAGGTAGACATTGGATTTATTGTCGATGGAGATGTTGGACGGGCGGATGAATTGGTGGGTAAAGCCTTTTTCGTGGAGATAGGCTAGGGCGGAGGTGATGCAGTGGGTCCAACGGAGGATGGTTTCACGGCGCTCTTTCTTTTCGAGGTTCTTGAAGCTTTTGGGTTGCTCGTCGAGAAAGGACTTGAGGGTAATCGCCATTGAGGGGGTTAGTAGTATGTAGCTGAAATCGCCTTGCGTGTAGGCAGCCCAAACCGAGACAATATGTGGATGCTTGACGGTTTGTAGGGACTTCAAATGCATAACGAAATGCACTCTATCGATTCCGGTATCTCCAGAGATCGAAATCTTCTTCCTGGTGTATACCCGCTCCTGTACCGAGACCTTGTCTACATCGTGATTGGATGAGACTGTGGTTCTTTTGACTATCGCCTCGACTGGTACAACCTCATCGGCATCGTAGTCTACATGACCACCCGGAATCAGCCCTCGCACTAGAAACTTAAACTGCGCTCGGTAAAATTTCTTCTCCAACGTCTGCGATCTACCTCCAAAAAGGCTGAGGTCGCAGAGGGCAGCCTCGGACAGCGGAAGGTCGTCGTCGTCAAAGGATTTATCGATAGTCTCAAATACCCATTCGGGGATTCCGATGTAGTTCAAAATCAGGAAAAAGCGTCTTCCTCTCTCAAGAATCCAGTCCAGATACGTATCGTCGGTCAATCCATCGCCAAATGCTAGCGGTTTATGCAGTATTTCCTGATATTTCTTAGAGCCCAATTCTCTTTCAATGTACTCTTGATCTACAGTCCAGTTGATTTTCTCTTCAGACCACCACGCAGTCATAATCAAGCACCCTCAACCATGCCAAAATGTGCTTGCGAAAGGACCTGATGATAAATGAGGGAGACAAGGCCGACATAACAGAAACATGCGTTGCTAACCATTCACTCTATGTATCAGCTAAAGCAGCCAACTGGAGTCGCACAAGCGGGCACGGAAGTATAAGATAGGTCGGCACGCCCATATACAGTAGTGGCCATCGATAGAAAACGAACATGCATTGCATATCTATCCGTAGTTCCCCTTGTTAACGGTACATAGTAGGTATAAGAGACGTTATTTGTTGTGCTCTATGGAGGCGTGGGAGGTACAGTAGGTATAGTCTCAAGCCACCTGTGTGATGACATGCAGGGTTGACAAGCCGCGGATGTGGTTGATCTGAATTCGAGCACAGTACTGGTCGCATGCAGTCGAGGCTTTCGCCTTCAGCCATGACAGCTGACCTATCGGTATCTTTCTTCCTATTCCAGAATGAGAGCGGGGCCAATCAGTGCGGAGGTTGGTGGGGTCTCGCTATCAGCGCCCTATGATCGAGCTTCAACTCAACATTCTCTTCATATTGACTTCTTTGCAGAGTCTGTTTCATAGTATGCAACATGCACAGATAAGTCCGCCCATTGCATGTACGGAGCACTGGCATAGCAGTTGCCTTTTGAAGGCAACTGCAGGCAAATATTGGGGCGAACGTCATTGGAGTAACTGCAGCGTCGATACCGAGCCATGCACTGCCGCTTACGAATCTCTCCGCACTGCAGCAACAAATCATTCTCAATTTAATTATCGCCCTACTCACTAATTTACCCATATGCCTCGACCAGCTCCGAAAGCCTTCGAGGCTGATTGCTCGTTGCAAGGCTTTACCTACCGAGATAAATGAGTTTGAATCGCTGGGATACGCTTCCCCCCATATTTGCTACTAAAGAGTAGGTACTTCTAGGAGCGACTTATATCCCTTGTCGGCAGCCTGTCGTTCTCCCACAGTACATTAGTCGTCGCATCTCTCCAATCGCCATCCGGAAGAATCGTTCCCTGGTAGCCGAACAGAGCAGATGACTGGACGGTGGGATGTCTTGCGATAAGGACCTTGTCTAGAGCCGATGCTCGATCCTGTAACTTGTAAGTTTCTAAGTACCCTGCCACGCTTACTCTTGTTCCGTATGCAATGCAGCCGCTTGAGAGAGTTGCACCTACACGTGCGATCATGCTGCAACTCACAAGTCACTAAATCCCTTCATGCTGCGTGGGATGACACTCAATGTAACCTTAAAGCAGAAAGGCTAAGCTTAAGGCACAGTCGGATGGTCCAGCTTGCAGACTTGCAGTCCTCGGGAAACGCCAAAAGGGCCACCGAAGCGATGATCCATGAAGTGACAATAGAAGCGCGTCTCGCCTGAGTATCCAGGACATTGACAAATGTCTTTTCCCCAATATTCCGTCGTCTACGAAGACCCAGGATCTTTATTCCGCCCAACAAGGTGTCAACGGAACGAGTATCGCCGAAGCTTTGCATGTCTTCGCTGATTAGCATTGGCGACTACCCATATCGATTCATGGGGGCTCCCGGGCAGGTGGCCTGAAAGCTTCTTATAACGACCATTTAACCGGCCATGTGCTCTGGCACTATTACACATCGACCAGATGCTAGACACGGTTTTTCAGGGCATCCCCCCTTCTTAATCAGTTGTCGGATCTTGCTACTCAACGTCGGCGCTCTGTGGCTGCTCAAAGGGCTCTGTTTCTTTCTTTTGCTACATATCATTCTTGCCTTGTCCAAAGTCCATGTTATGTTATGGAATTCTTATCCATTCGTCACACACAGTTCTGGATTGAACCATGTCACTGTCAAAGAGCATCTGCATCTGATCAAATCCGCGGAAATGATCTCAAGGATGTGACACCTTGGAGGTTCGGGAGAAAGGCCCGGAAATCCGGCGTAGCGGACAATATCTTCTTCCTACCGATTAAGAGGCAGTAGGCTGAATCACCATAATTCAATGTTGACTTCAAATCTGTGGGTAGGCTTGGCATCTGGAGATTCCTCATAGGGGTCTATCTAATTTGCCAATAATTTCTAACAGGCAGGCTCATAGAACGAGATTGGACGTGCTCATCAACCTTTTCTATGACATTCACAACATCACTAAGGACAGTCTTGGTTTCCACATTCGAGTTCTGTCTCATCTAGACAAAGACCACTGCCCGTGAGAAAATTCATGAATTCGGTTTTTCGCCGGAGCTCCTCCCCTGGCTAACGTACCCTCCCTTGATTAGTGGTCAGGCCCTGGATTGAGCATGGCTTGAATCTGGGGATGGCACTTCTACTCTACCACGAGATCTCAGGTACATTTTCTACTTCTGAGGGATGTGCAGTTTTGTATTTTCTATAAGACATTTTATCTTATACGCAGAAGCCGGCTCCCCCGATCACCAAGAATCCAGGGAGAGTCGGTGAGTGTATCGTAGATCCCGAAAGACAAACTAATGTCTTCTAAGCGCAGAAATGGATGTACCATTATATGTATTCTGAGCTGCTTCGAGAGTGGTGGAAACGAGTATCGCGAGAGTTCTGTCTGTTCGCTGTAGCCATAATTCAGCATCCTTTCAGCCTTTTACGCCACGATGAAGTGTTTCATTACTGTTTTCCGTTTTCACTGTCAACGCATTTGATATTCATCACCAAAAACGTGAGCAGTGGTGGCAAGAGAGTTTGAAGGGTGGGAGTTTCACACCCAGTATTTCTGGGCTGAGACCAAATTCAGAGTACAAGTAAAGGCTGATCTGTATGGCCTAGCTACCTCGAGGCAAGAGTGCAGAAAAATTAAGGACGCGATAACGAGACTTGTTGTAGACGGTAAGTGTGACATAGCAAGAAGAACGTCTAATAAAGGGGAAAGGGGCCTAATCGAATGGAGATTCCTTGAGGGTTAGCGCTTTTCTAATTCAATAATGCTAACACCAAGGGTCCATTGAGCAGAGAAACCGTTATATCAGAGATCAAAGATACAAACTGGTTCGAGTGAAATAGTAATGGAGGACACCTTTCTCGTCTTCGGATTGAAACAATCACTGACATTAGAGCTTCGATGAGTAGTCACAAGAATGCTTGGAGTACTTCTCCCTCGTATACTAAACTTACAGAATCAGTACGAAAGACACCTCCGTGTTCGACTTCCATCCCACCCCCCTTTTACCACCCCCCCCCCCCCCCCCCCTTCCCAAAAACCCATCGTACCATCTCCCCTAATCACCAAATCAGTCATTTCATCTCACAGCACTCATGCGCTATATCATGCTTAGATTTTCGTAAGCTTCTGAGATATAGACGATGATGGAAATAGCGACGAAGGCTTGAACCGATAAAAGGTGACGGAAGTCAAGAATGTCATAGGGGAGGGAAGGATAGCAAGGCGAAGGAGGGATGAGATGAAGGGAGGGATGCAATGATGAGGGAACCGACATGCCTGATAAACGAAAGGGCTTTGGCTGCAAGATCACCCATAACAACCCCACCAAGACTGCCCTGTCCCAATCCTGCACGTCTCACACTTCTGCAAACACTTCTACAGTCTCCCACATTCTTCCACGCAATCTTCCTTACCCTCGGCAAACCAATCATGAGAGATATCTTTATGCACCCGAGTAAAGAGATTAAGAGCAAAATCCCGAAGGTGGCATGATTCTGAAATGGCCTGCGGTTAGTATGATGGCCGTATGTGCTAGAGTTGGATGAAAGTTGCAATGTATTATCGAAGTCATTAGGATGTCCTCCGCCCCCGTAGTTCTTCGCCCCCTCCCCATCTCCTCTGCTCTTTCCTTGTACTCTCACCCAATTTCAGGTCGGGACGCCTTCCCTGGCCCATATCCCCCCCTGTTATCCTGTTAATGTAAAGATAGGGGGTTGTAGGCTAGACTCGTTGGAGGTTTGGGTGGGATAGGAGGAAAAGGAAAGTCATGGGGAGGGAATGCGTGTGCGAGAGGAGATGGATATGGCAAAGGAGGGGAGGAGACGGGGTTCGAGGTGTGGAGGAGAGGGGAGAAGGAGTGGGAGATGGGATATGGAGCTCGTGGTATGTGCTTAGAGAGAGGCTGAGAGTGATGATGCGTTCAGGCCTCAGAAAGCTAATTGAAAGCGTGCCAACATAACAAGCCATCGACCACCACATAAAGAACGAGTTTACGATATTCGATAGCCGCATCTCCTCTTCAATTATACGATAAATAGCTTGGGTCTTGATATCGCGTTTAGCATTAAGCTATTTTCCGCCTTGGCGTATGTACCGCAATGCAACGAGGCCATTCTGGATAGCTCGAGTGCGTGCGGCCTCGTCGGCGCTACTTAGGCGATTTCGGCAACGGCGGTTTTGGCTTCTTTGGCACTTGTTTCAAACCCACTCATCGTCACGCATTTCATATAGATGACAATGGACTCTGGCAGGCACAAGATCAAATATTCCTCCTGCGCGGTATATAATTGCGCAGCTGAAGGTTGGCAAGTTCAATGAAGGCCGTGGAACTAAACTCTTTTGGTGAGAGCTGGTGCCGTAAAGGAACGGTAAGCGGTTGCGGATAGATCATGCTCTTGACTCGTTCATGCCATGCCATGAAGGCATGCCTGAGGAGAAGGGATTATAGATAACCTTGCGTGACTTGCTAAGATGATCAGTGATATTAGTTCATAAGGGTACTGCTTCGAAGGGCTATTCTTACCTACGCCAGTCATCGCCTACCAGCTGTCTTACAAATAGGGCAATTCGAATCTGACAGCACATACAGAACAATCAAGAATAACTTGACTGAATGAAACGTCACAAGAAGTCTCATGTCAGCGGCCAAGCCTCAAATTTGTATGCTTGAGTAAATTTGATCCATTCGTGTTCTCGGCGTAGTTCTCCAGGAGAGCACGCGCTCTGTACGACTGTATGATTAAAACATAGAGCAGTGGATGAAATTGCCCTAATCAGGTGTGGTCATAGAAAGCCGATCACCTTAACAGTGGCAGGGACGAATCGAGAAAGGTGACAAGGCCCAAGGATGAAACATATCAAAAGCGAACCACGAGGTTGAGAGCCGCGTATAAATCAAGAAAATAGTCTCTGAACTTTCCTCAAGTAAAACAGAAAGTATCAACTAGAACTGGGGGCGATACTTCTCACGAGTTTCAATAAACAACAAGAAGAGGCGAAAGGCTCGAAAAAAGACGCCTGCCTAGAAACAGCGGAACAGATAGCTGAAAATAGTCGCAAAATGTATAAAGCTTTTGTAAGCTGATTAGCAGAACCTAATCCGAATTATGGAACCATAGACTAAACCCTGCTTCGCAAATTGTTCGTGGTCGGATGCAACGGAAAATCGTGTATGTGCAAGTGAAGAGTCTATTCGTGCAAGCTGTTGTTGAGTTTCAGCCGCTGGAAACGGAGGATGTCCATCATGGTGCTTCAATCCGGCTTCAAGAAGTCTTTTTCTTCTGCGTCTGACGATACTCTCTAGCAATTTCCTCGTACCGCCAGAACTCCACTTCATCACCCCAACCCTTTACCCAGGTTAGTATTCTCTCGATCATTGCAATAACGTGCGGCATTCCACTAGTGTCCGGATGGAGAATCAAGGGGAAAAGGAAGTCGTTCGTCTCAGTGTCGTCACTTGGTCCATTCTCCCGCAGCCACATGAAGCGATCTTTCCACATCTGCTCAAGACTACGGATGTCGACGTAGCCATGGGAATTTGGTGTATGGGGAAGGAATGACAGAGGCGTCATGTCTTCCATATACCAATTACAAGGGATCTCTACCAGAGATCTAGTGTTAGCTGCTTCTCTATCGATGTTGATAGGGTGCATCCATGATGATGCCGGTTTGTTGAAATCAGGTGCCTGTATCGGGGCGTGGCGGGGAGCGAAATACGGTTGCGAATCGTGGTGGCTGAGAGAGGTATCTAGTAATAAATTCGTAAGCTAAGTACTCGAACATCTGAGATCTTGCGACAGTGTCAAATACCGTATTCAAAGCCATGCTTTTCTAGTAATCTGACGGTCGATTCTCGAAGTTGATATAGAGGTGCGCGGTAGCCGACAGGTTTCTTGCCCGTTAGCTTACTCGACAATTCAATACACTTCTTGAGGACATCTCGTTCCTGTTCCTCCGTCATTTGATATGCTCCCTTTCACCGTCAGCTCTCGGAGTTCGCTTAGTGACTTATGGATCTTCACCTCGTGAGAATATCCGTGCAAAGCAATCTCGCATCCTGAGTTGACCACTTCTCGGACTTCATTAGGAAAAGTCTCCATTGAATGACCAGGGATAAACCAAGTCATCTTATCAGCTATCCCAAGCTTTCGGAAAAGTCGCACAAGCCGGGGTGCGCCGACTTTGCCGGCAAAAAAGCCTTGGGAGTAGTCGGCCATGTTATTGTCCGGATGCTTGCCAGTACCCAGCCAGCCTGAAAGCGCATCGAAATCGACGGAAAGGGCCATACGTATTCTTCGCTTCTGGGTTTCGTGGCGTATCAAGAGGCCTGCAGTAGGTGTTGCCACAGATGATGATGGGGCCAATTTCTCAGAGGACTTTGCACTAGAAAGGACTTCGGATTCCTTCCAGACTACTCGCCCTTCCATACCACCATCGACACTCAGACATTCACCTGATATGTGGCCTGCCGCACGGTGAGATGCCAGAAAAGCCATAGCCCGAGCGACATCCTGGGGCTTCGCAATTTTCTTTAGGGCAACACTTTGTTATAGTATTGTATCAGTGACATGTTTCCATGGACCATTTAGAAGTTAACAACTCACGTGGCCTGTGCCTCGACCCATAACTCCTTTGGGTCATCCAATCGCCCCTCAATCAAAGGCGTATCGACCCACCCTGGGGCTACAGCATTGATCCTCCCTTTTCTATTCAGCTTCACAATCTCATTCTTGACGCCTCGTACCAGCCCATATTGTAGCCCAGCCTTGCCAGAAGCATACTCGGTGTGACCTGCTTGCCCGAATTTGCCGGTTTCGCTACCGGTGACTACAATCGCTAAATTTTCTATTTCAGACCCCTGTTGCTCTTGTGAGGATTTTGCTGAGTGTAGGAAATGCTTGATAGTCAAGAATGTTCCACGAATGTTGGTATGGTAAGTTTTTTCCCAAAGATCCAGTGGAGTCTCCCAAATGGGATATTCGTTGCTCTCATCTGTGATGTCTGCATTGGCTACCAAGATGTTGATCGGACCAAAATGGTCTTTGGCTTTCTTGAAGCATGATTCAATCGACTCCTCATCAGAGATATCCCCCTGAACTGTGTAGAGGTTCGCGGCTGTTTTCAGTAGGCTTGGCTTGCGGTCGTGGGCTGTGACTTTGCAACCTTGATCTGTAGGAAGTCTTTGTCAGTCAAAGCTTGCCGAGAGGAACTTGCAAGTACATACCCAAGAACTCTTGGACTGCCTGACCCCCGATTCCACCAGCTGCTCCAGTAACGAAGACATGAAGGCCTTCTAGTTCCAGGAACGACATTATTGCTCACCTTGTTGAGACTTAACCAATTGGACGCTCTAACCACCATGCACGCTTCTTTGGCTCTGCAGCCTTTTCAAGCACTGTGGGGCGTCTTGCAGGTTTTGAGTATTGGGTCTTAGGGCTACTCACCCCCACATGCATGAGGGGAACCGTGAAGTGGGGTAAACTCTGCTGTGTAAGTGCTCTCGTCAGCTATACGATTTCCTCTTTCGAAGGCCGTAGCTCACTCAACACACACGGTGTCCTATCTATGATGGGCTATTGCAGACACCTATCCCTCCTGTGCATGCTCATCAGCGCCTGGCAAAAGTCAACGGACAACAAGCGGCAACTTTCGACTACGCTATGATAATTCAGCCTCCATCAACCATTCTACCCATCATGTACGATATACAGGCCCGCATTGCTGGAATGCTCTGACGATGTAGACAGCTAGTCAAATCAAATGATAAACCTATCAAGGCGGATGTATGAAATGAGTTTGATGCATAATTTCGTTGAATGCTATGCTTATTCGCTTGTTATTGGTTGTACGTGGATTTTTGCCGATGCCGAATTCGAGGCCAATGCGCGCTCAGTCCACAGCCAGCAGCCTCAGAAGGATCCCGAGTCGAGCAGTGCGTCTGCTGAGCGTACGGAAGTATGCTGACCGAAGATCAGCCTGCCCCCGTCACCCCAACATCCGGACGACAGCACAACTTACAAGGCAAGAACATGCTCAGACATCGCTTAGCATAGATATGCTAGCCTGATGCCAGGCCGAGCCGAACTCTCACCTCCGCTTCAGGTCCTCATCGCCGTCTTCGTCGACCCGTATGTACTCCATATGCTTTGCATATGCTTCTCATATGCTGTAAATGTACTACAGCTAGGCAAATTCAAAATGTTGATCCGGGGTTGAAATGTTTTTGAACATGAGTTTCGCAGCTTCGCATAGAATATGCAAAAAGTTAAGCTGAGGCCGGAAAAGAAAAAAAAACTGCCGGCCCCGGCTCGGCTATTCCACCCCCCACCATGCCAGGCACTCACCACTGTCACACTGATGGCTTGCGACGCAAATTTGAGGCTTCTCTTCAGACGTGTCAGTTCTGCCGGTCGGACGAACCAGAATCTTGGTACGAGTAGCCAGCGTGGCAGCCACTCGGAGAATTCCATGCAACGCCCTGTTACTGTGCCCTCTTTCAACCGTCGCGTAGGATAATACGTCTGTGTACTACATACTAATTTTCTGAACAATCGGTGATCATACATCAAATGTTGAAACTTGGCCAGCTCCAAGTGGCACGAGAGGTTGACTGGTACCCGAAGAGATGCAAGTAGACAGGAATTGTATTTGGGGGCCCTGAAGGCTGAGAACAGTCCAATCACATTGCGGCAGCTCCGAGCAGTTGCTTCAAGGTTTCGAATCCTGATGTCCGTCCTGCAGGATTCTCTCCTGTGCCTCACGCATAACCTAAAACGCCAGGACTGCGTTTTTTGGCAGAACGAGCCTCATGTGAGATGACAAAAACTGTGAGAAGGTCCTTCATTATCCTTTTCCTTTATACAGGCTTCAAAAGAGTCTACCATTCCCAATGGTTGTACCCTCTCCAGCCGAGATTCACTATCAGCTCACTCATATTAGAGAAGACCACTCGTTCAATATCGTCATATCACACGCGATATGTCTACCCATAGCCGTCATCGCGGTGGCTCTGCGATTGATATCTCGACGGCTGATCAAGGCCTCCATCCAAGCTGATGACTGGTCGATTCTATTCGCACTTTTATGCTTTGCCGGACAGATAACCGGAGGTCTTCTAAGTGTACGGTTCGGTGGAGGAAAGCATGCTGTTCTCCTCAAGGATCCAGTCCAATTCGCCAAGCTGGTCCTGGCGATTGAAGTGATATACAGCCCCGCAATCGCAGCAGTCAAACTCTCGATCCTACTCCTGTACCGTCGCCTCTTCCCCAACCGTCGCTTCCAGACCATACTATGGTGGGTAGGCGCTTTCATCCTCTGCTACACTACCATCGGTATCTTGATTTGCATCTTCGAATGCCAGCCGGTCGAAGTAGCCTGGGAGCCTTTGATGGAGGGGAACTGCATTCAACTAAGTATTGAATCTATGTTCATGGCTTGTATAAACGTTATTACGGATTTTATAACCCTTCTTTTGCCTATGCCGCTGCTTTGGCGACTGCAGATCTCGAAGGAGCGGAAAATTCAACTAATGGGGATATTTCTCACTGGTGGCGTGTAAGCAAACACTGTCAGTCCCTTGCGCGAAATTATCGCTGATACATGATATGTAAAGCGTGTGTGTCTTGAGCATCTACCGCGTACCGAAGATGGCTAGCCTTTCGTTATCAGATGCACCATTTATGTGTCCCTTCACCTTAGCAGCATTCAAGACGAACTCACAGCCCACAGGGTCCGACGTCGACTCTTGCATATGGTCAGTGGCCGAGGTTTGCGTCGGCATCGTTGGTGCATGTCTGCCAACTCTGCGACCGCTATTCAACCGGAGTGGTCGTTCCTATCCCGACCGCTCGCTAAAAGATGTACCTCCCGATTATTCGTATGGAGCCAAAGTCTCTCGGGGGACCCAGTGGAAGCAGGTCCAGACCACCATCACTGCTGCGAAACCCTCAAGGTCGAGGAGCGGGGACGGGAGACCTTTAATCCAGCTTGTTACTATGCCTGATACTCACATACACCGGTAGATGTATATACATCCAATATCATGATCAGTCATCAGTGGGGGACACAAGTCAACGTACAATAAGCGGCGACCACATTCGAGCCTAGTGAGGGAAATCAAATATCTTCAAATTCAGTTGGCTGTTCAAGCATCCCACCGCTGATAAATGTGTTTGTTGCTGTGTAGAATAGCATACCGTAGGTTGAAACTAATGTGTGCAAGTCCGCCGCTTATTGTACGTTGACTTGTGTCCCCCACTGATGAAGTGTAGGAAATACATTACGGCCTTTCAAATGCCATTAGCCTCTTTCACATTACGAGAAAAAAATGCTCCTGAATTGTATACCACAGCGCAGCTCCTCTCTCCTGCCACAAATCTCGTAGCAAAACAAATCACATCAACTGCGCCTACTTAAATGAGCAAAAGCCCCCTTCCAACCCTAACAACCAACCAAAAATCCCTCCTGTACATCCACAATATAATATATCGTATCTTAAAACAAAAATCACATCCTCAGCCCTTCCGACACTCTGATCTCGCTGAATCCAAAATTCCGCTTTTCGTTCTTTCCCCGGGTGCTATCTTCGGTTTAATGGGGAATATCTTTTGTGGCAAAACCGCCCTTTGAGATACAAAGAATAGTGTCGGTGGAATCTGAGATGCGCAAGGGAGGATAATCGTTTGCGAGCTTTTCCTTACTGGAAATCTTGATTCTTAGGACACGGGGAATTCTGGAGGTGCTTTTGTTTGCTTTTCGGAGCATGGTTTGAACTCGTACAAGCTTTTCATCTGGTTTGGTCTATATGGTTTTCTATCTGTATATCTAAGATGAAGCTGGGAAGATCTGCCATGGCAGGCTAGATGGAAGCTCTGACTGTTGACCAGGCACACGTCTCTGACTCTCTTCACACACATGTCCATCTCCGCCTCCCACGCCTTCTAGATGCTGCGTTACAAAAATCAGCCGCACCCCTCCAACTCATTGACCCACTCCTCAACCCCATCTCCCACCCCCTAAACATGCTGAGGCACAGGAATCGGTCCCGCCGCCCCAATCGGACCCCCAATACTACACCTAATCCCATCAAAAGGCGCTCCGCCCAGACAGCTCAAATAATTTCCCGGCTTGCCCGGGTCATTATCTGTCACAAACACGCTGCCGTACGTCGCTACGTTTTCCGTCGCATAGCAATGTCTCACATCGAGCGTGAAATTCCCGAAACTGTAGTAAGGCGCCTCGAACTTGAATGCCAGGCTGGAATCCGCGCAGGGGAGGTAGGCGCGCGGGTAGTTGGCCGGCAGGTAGGTGGCGCCGCAGGTGGTGTTGGCGTTGGTGTTTGGGTCGAGGAGGGTGAAGGAGATGGTGACGTTGGCGGGGGCGGTGCCGCCGCCGGGGATGCCGGTGGGGCCGGGGCCTTGGATGTTCATGGTGGGGATTTCGAAGGGAGAGAGGGTGGCGGTGAAGGCGAGCGGGAGGAAGAGGAGGGAGGTGAGGGTGGGGAGTAGTGTGGGACGCATTGTCGGGACGGTGGTATTTGGGGGAGGTGGATGAGAAGATGTTCGGGGTTGGGGAAGGGATGAAGGGCGAACAAGCAGCTATGGGATGAGGTTTATATAGTATTGAGATCTTTAACAGAAATCTTATCTTTTGATGATACTATGCGGAAATCTCACCGTTGGCTGACTGTGATAATGCTTATGTTATATCAGAACGGTGTGAATCGGCTGCTTACCGGGTAGAATACGAGACTGAAGAGGCAACACGAGGTATTAGTAGAAGTAATCTTTGCGGAAAAATTGGTCAGACGTCAAAATCTCTCGTCGTGATGAAAAGCTATGGCGGTGAGGCTGACCAAAGGACTGTTCGTTATTTCGCCGCAGCGACCCTTTCGCAGGCCTGGACCAATGATACTGCCACTATCAATTGAAAGAAAACTTCTCCCTCGCATGCAGTTGCAAGGTTTTAGAAGGCGTAGCAATACGAGGAAATTACTGCTACCGAAGCCACGTGTCAAAGAGACTGGAAGAAGCCTCCTTATAGGTTCATTGTCGATACTTCAACCGACTTGTTCGTGGGCGAGGTATTGTCTCTCGCTATATTATCTATGTCGCCAATGCGCCAGCGAGAATAATCGTGTCGGAGAGCGAGGCAAAGAGTCTGTCAAAACAGAATACCATACTTGGTCAGAAAGAGCTATCGTGGAGAAGAATGGCTGCCATCTTTTAACAATGTGAAAGCTGTATGGGTAATCACAGGAGGTACAATGAAGCTTGCGAGGCATCGGACGACTTGTTTCTGAATTCTAGTAAGAGGGTAAATGGTACCGTTGAGAAGCTGATACAGAAAAGTTCTACTTGTCTCAGTATCTAGAGATATCCTGCAAGACAGTCTGTAGCAGCAAGTCTTCAACCCTATGAGTAGACTCACTGGCACATATTCACTCGCTTATAACCCAGACATGATGCAGCTCTGTACCCAGGTGGGAAGATTTTAATCAATCGGCTTCGAACCCCTCATCCTTGATTTACAGGATTGCAGTTCGCACTTGGATCTCTTCTAGTTAGTTGGACCTTCTTCAGTCGTATTGACAGTCTGGCTCTAAGCAGCCTCGACGGCATGCATGTACCTCTCTACTGTGTACCGTAGGTTGTAAGGTTGGAATTTGGAAGCGTTCAAAGATGGCCAGCTCTATTCAGTTAGTGCCAACGGCTCTACCTCCGTAAGCGAAGCGCCTTTCCCTTCCCGTATGACGGAAGACTCGCGAAACACCTCGAAGTCTTCAACCACCCACGTCAACAGTCAATCCTGAAGTGATGTAACTCCAGGGCTGTTAACATCAAAGATCGCAAAGCTAAAGGACACAGTACCACCGTAGTAGGTTGTAAATGCTGCCAGCGAAGCAAGGAAAGAGCGGGGGGAAAGGGGCGCAAGATTCGTGCCCCGGATGTATCTCCGCTGCGAGAGCAGGAGGACTCATGCGAGAGGTGAGTGTCAAGGATGGATGGGCAATAATGGCTTCCAATTGACATCATTGCCATGATGTAAGACCATCGCAGTTGAATTCTACCCTGTCACTGGCCATGGATGCAACATTATTGGTTGGAGAATGCAGAAGAATCGCCAAGAAATGACGAGAATTGGCCAGAAAGATCACGATGCATTCACGTGCCCAACACAATCGAATGACCCGAATACTGCAAGTAGGCTCCAGAATGCTCTAGAAACCCACGCCAGTAGGATATAAACACGGTTCTGAACTCAGTCTCACTTCTTCTTCGACAACAAACAAACCATCTACAAAGCAAGCAATCAATCAATCAAAGCTTTTAAAACATCCAAACCAAAACACACACAAACCCACTCCATCCAACTCTTCAAAGACAAACAACCCAAAATGTCTCTATTCCCACGCTTCCCCCAAACCGAATTCGCCCCCATCTTCCGCCTCCTCGATGACTACGACACCCACCGCACCAGCCGCCAAAGCCACATTCGCGCCTTTCAACCCAAATTCGACGTCCGCGAGCTCAAAGACTCCTACGAGCTCCATGGCGAGCTCCCCGGCATCGAACAAAAAGACATGGACATCGAGTTCGCCGACCCACACACCCTAGTCGTCAAAGGCCGTGTCGAGCGCACCTACGAATCCGGCACTCCGTCCCAAGGCCGCATCACCGGCGAAGCCTCTGGCGACCACAATGCGCACAAGGCTACAGTTGAGGATGACAAGGAGCAGGAGGGTGCCGCGGCGAGCAACGATGGCGGCAAGCAGGTTCAGAAGCACGAGGGTGAGAAGGAAGGGGAGGAAGCTACCTACTGGGTTTCTGAGCGCTCGGTTGGCGAGTTCCATCGCTCGTTCAGCTTCCCGTCGCGCGTCGACCAGGACAACGTCAAGGCGAAGCTGAACAATGGCGTTCTTACCATTACGGTTCCCAAGGCTGCGGCGCCCAAGGCCAAGAAGATCAGCATCGAGTAAAGGGGTTTGTTGGGGATTAGCCGACTGGTGGACTGAGAGACGCATCTCATTCATGGCGGTGGTGTGGAAGATCAGACTGTCTGTTAGCTATTCCACAACATCAATGCTTTGAGCGGGAGTTTGCTGGAAGCAAAGGGTTTATTTGTTCGTTGAGCATTGGCTGTAATTAGTGCAGAGCCTCAATCACTGAATACCAGCTCGAATCAAAAGTATCTCATCCAATTCAATTCGTAGTAACACAGTGATATCAGTTGATCCGTGATTATGGAAGTGATCGTGGACCTACAATTGATATGGTAATTCCGCCCAGTGCAATGAATTTAAAATTCCAACCATCGTTCATAGTGATCCTTGAATTCCATCAATCCGTTCATAGTAACCCTTACGCCCAACTTCATCATGCCTTCAACAGTATCACACCGTACTTGTATAAAACTCCTGCCCTTAGCAACAACTCCAGCACCCAGCTATCTCCAGCTATTCCACCATCTTGACATCCATCCTGTGTTGCCGTCAAACAAGCATCAAACCATCTCCATCTAATTTCAATCCCAGCGATCCAACGGCCATTAGCACAGTAACATATTATTACTCAGGGCCCACCATGAAACGACAACTTTACCGCTCTGTTTTAGCGGTACGAAACTTCCAGCAGACTGTATGTGGGCTACTATTAGGATTAGCCAGCGAAGTTGAAGCGGCGTTTCTATTAATCGAAGACAGCTTCCAGCAGTCTGAGGATAGCATAGCCCCCTTTGATTATTTCCCCAAATTCTTCCTCCTGCCACGCGAGCTTCGAGACCTGATCTATAAGTATGCCCTCACAAAACCCGGAAGAATATATGCACAGCGGGTGAGGCTGCCGCGCATTGATGACTCTCATCGTTCTGTCTTTGCGAGCCTCGTTCTCGCAAACCGTCAGCTCAATACCGAAGCGAACAGTCTCCTTTACTCGGAAAACATGTTCTTTTTCCACGCCCCACAAGATATGATAGTATTCTTGGCTGGAATTGCGAAGAGGAACAAGAGGCTTGTGAAACGGATAGGTATCATGGTCGATTGTACCAACCCGCTTTTTCCCATCCGCGGCCTTCCAGCGCGACCGGCTTGCTTGTGGTTGAGGACTTTGGCTGCGAGCCAGTTGAAGGGGGTCGTGGAGATGGAGGTTCTGGGTTATGATGAAGAATTTCATGAGGAAGCGCGCATGAATTCGGAGCTAGAGATGGCGATTAAAGGCACCCTTGGCTGTGGCGACGACAAAAGATTGGTCAGGAAGATGTCACTTATGGGGTTTGGGAAGGACGAGCGAAGAAAATTTCCCGAGAATTGGGAGATTGTAATGGACCCATGTGATTTTTCGTAGTACGGTTCAACACAGGGAAGTTTTATCAGCCATACTTAGGGCTAGTGTAGTTCTTAATGATGCAACAAATCGTATGAGTTTTGTGAGTTTAGTCGCTTTTGTGCCGCAACGATTGAATCCAGCCTGAGGACAGTCTCGGTCCGTCCCGCCCAACTGAGCAGGATAATCTTTCTACCGTATTAATGTCGGCATACAGCGTTATCTAAGATAATAACTTAGTGAGAAGGCTTGGAGAAGCTTCTGTGGATTTTGCATACCTTTAAATCGCCCCTACAAAGCGCTCTTACTAGAGGAGGGCCATCGTTGACCACGTCGGAAATCTCGGTGGAGCTACCATGAGTAAGGGATTGGATAGCTTTGACTAGATCAAGAGCAAGGATTCAGTACAGAGACTAGTCCTCCGTCCCAAGGACCATTTTCTCTCGTTCACTACGCCGCGGTACGAGTCCCTTCTTGCTGTGCTTCCTCTCATTTTCACGCCGTCTTTTGATTGCAGCTAGTTCCTCGGCCTTGATCTCTCCAGCCTTCTTGACTTGCGTGGGCACATGTCTATGCCGTCTGATTCTCCGAATTTCGGGCATGTGCTTGTACCTCTCCTTCAGCGCTTCATCATATTCTAGCTTCTGGCGTTGGCGGGCAGACTTGATCCCTTCTCGTTTGGAGGCATTAGCGCGCCATAGTCTGATATTGCCGTCATCAGAGCCCGAAAGCAGATATTGTGAGTCTTGGGTGAACCTTGCGGAAAAGACTCTTTGCATTCTTTTCGTATGATAAATATCTCTAGAATGACCAATAGCCCGATCCCAAAGTCTCACTGTCCGGTCGTAAGAAGCACTCACGAGCTCTTGTCCAGTCGGGCTAAATTCAACGTCCATGACTGCAGAAACATGATCCTTCAAGACATTTAGAGCTCTATTTAGCTTTCGTATGTCGAAGATATAGATGTTATGGTCCTCGTTTGCTACCGCAAAATTGAAAGCTTCCATGGGATTCCAGGAGATAGCGTTTGATGCAAGACCGAGAGTTACTTTGGACAAGGGTGAGGAAGTCCGTAGATCATATAGCACTATGGAACGATCTGTTGCACATGAAGCAAGGATTGAGGTCTCGGTTTGATTAAAAGCCACAGTGTTGATGGTGTCAGTAGAAGTAGGCCAGTGTAGCGTTTGAAGTGCTACTGCAGCCGAGCGTGAGAGATCATAAATGGAAATGACACTGGAAGAGGCAGCAAAGTTCGGCAGGGTTCGATGATGCGCAACACCAGTGAATGCTGTTTGCCCTAGGTAGGTTGCCACTGGTGCTGTACCTGGTAAGGTATTATACGGATCAAACAACTTGACGGATTTGTCGCTTGCACAAGTGAGGAGTTTCCTGTCTTTTGTCCAGCACATGCCTTTTACGATTCCCTCATGCGCTTGTACATTCCAGATTTCTTCTCTATCAGTCAAGTCCCAGACCTTGACCACGCCGTCTCCACTGCCACTAGCAAATCGCTGTAGAGACTCGGGGTCTTTAGCCATGGCATATACTCCATCAACATGACCCTTTCCAAGCTGGGCAATGAATGGCGCCGCGAACATCCTTTCTAGCTTTGTTGCGTTGAGTGCTCTGGTATATTCCCTAGCTCTTTCGAAGGGGTGTAACGCCGGGTCAAGATTGCGGGGCTGGCGGGCGACACTCGACCCCGGGGCTTGATGGGAGGCCGTTGGGCGGGTGAGAGCCTTCACCTTCTGCAAGGACTGTTAGCTAAGAAAGCAAACCTAGACTGCAAAAAGCATACCATCTTTAAGGACTACAACGGACGCTGATCTCCAACTTGGTTTTGGATAATCAATGTGGAGGAAAATTTGTCGGCATCGCTTGAATATTTCACCGGTATTGATGAAGCGGTACATTACTTTAGCGTCTTAAGCTTTCGGACATCAACATCGCTCAGCAGCTTCAACTACCTGTTTCCAGCTAATAGAATTCTCTCAGACACGCCTCCCAACCCATATTCCCATCATGGCGCCAGTACCTATGAACTCCAAGCGGATAGATGAAGCTCAGAAGCTCGCTAAGAGCGATCCATCGAAAGCTGAAGCCATCTATAAAGACATCCTATCCAAAGGCCCCGGATCTGGTGAAGCAGCTCTACGAGAATATGAAACAGCTTTGATGGGACTAGGAGAGATATATCGAGATCAAGAAAATGCGAACGAGCTTGCAAAGCTCGTCACAACCAGCAGATCTACGCTCTCTTCGTTTGCTAAAGCAAAGACCGCGAAGCTGGGTATGTACGATATCTTTGTTCAAATGAAGGATCTCTTACTGACAATCGATAGTCCGACAGCTTCTTGACCTCTTTACTCCCATTCCAAACACCGTCGACATTCAGATATCAGTTACCAAATCGTGTATAGATTGGGCGGTCTCAGAACGCCGTGGCTTCCTGCGCCAGAACCTCGAAACCCGTCTTGTCTCCCTTTACATGCAAAAGCAAGACTACTACAAAGCACTTACACTCATCAATGGTCTATTAAAGGAACTCAAGCGACTGGACGATAAACTAGTACTTGTTGAAGTCCAGCTTCTCGAATCCCGGGTCTACCACGCTCTCGGTAACCAACCCAAAGCCCGTGCCGCTCTAACCTCTGCTCGAACATCAGCAGCCTCCGTCTATACCCCGCCATTACTGCAAGCAGGGCTGGACATGCAGTCCGGCATATTACACGCCGAAGATCAAGACTTCAACACCGCTTTCTCCTACTTCATCGAAGCGCTAGAAGGCTACCATTCACAAGAGGAGCCCCAGAAGGCAACCTCTGCACTGCAATACATGCTTTTATGCAAGATTATGCAAAACCTTGGGGACGATGTCAATAATCTCATGACGTCAAAACAGGCCATGAAGTATTCTGGCAAGAATTTGGAGGCTATGAAGGCTGTTGCTCGTGCACATTCGAATCGAAGTCTTGAAGACTACGAGAATGCGCTGGTAAATTACAAACACGAGCTCGGAGGTGACACATTCATAAGAAACCATCTCCGAAGACTGTACGATGCTATGCTGGAGCAGAATCTTGTGAAAGTTATCGAGCCATTCAGCAAGGTGGAGATCGATCATATTGCAAAGATGGTGGGGCTTGACACGCAGCAAGTGGAAAGGAAGCTGTCACAGATGATCTTGGACAAGGTCATCATCGGGGTCTTGGACCAAGGCGCTGGGTGTCTAATTGTGTACGATGAGGCAGAGAGGGATCAAGGATATGATGCAGCGTTGGAGACGATTGGGAAGCTGAGCAATGTGGTGGATGTACTGTACACTAATCAAGCGTCCATGCTTGAATAAACAGATAAATCACGTTGGTATTCGGCAGGGCGCAAACCCGTTCTTGTGCAATTATGTGGTTCCTAGCAGCTCGAGCAATTATTCAATTGCATTCCGTCTATATATAAGAGGAGCTGGTGTACCTATGTCTCCGCGCTTGCAGATCCTTTCTATTTTCCAAAGTATCCCCACAACGTCCAGACTTTGCTCACTTGTTTTGCCAAACGTATTCGGGCGTTGTCTCACACAGCACGGCCCAAGCCAGGATCTTTGGCAAAGAGAAGCGCAGCTCCTAATCAACGCCTACCACATCGCTCCGGGTCTCCTACACCTTAGATGCTCTGGAACAGGCGGACGTGATATTGATAGTGTTGCAACTGGAGTTCACGGCCGAGCCTCTCCCAGAAGGAACAATGTTGAAGAATGCTTCGGTAGCCTGTTGACATGCATTATTATCGAACAATAATAAATTATATGCACGGTATGCACGGTATGCACCCCACAAAATCTTGCCCAACAAGGAGGCTAGATTAAGCGAGACATTCACATGTCAGGATGTCAGATTACTGAAGTACGTCACGCATCAATCACATACCTTACTTTATTTTCCTCCATGGCACAGTTTTCTTGATAGCAGTTGTTGGCAGGCAGGAGAGCTAAGGATAACTTCATCAGCAAAAAAGCAAACCTGCTTCTAGCGTTATCAGAGCGACAGATTTGACAGCAGGGTTACACAGCGTAAGGATGAGCAGCCCGTCCAATGGAGGAGGATGGGGAGATGACGGCGCGAAAAGCTGCAACTGCGTAGACAAAACATGTGAGACCGCCGCAATACGTAATTCAGAAGGAGTGCTTGAGTCTCTCCATATTTATCAATTAGATATTATATGCAATCATCATATAACTGCCATTCGTATTTCTAACGTAGTATCTAAAATCTCGTCAAAAAACAAACTGGAAAAGCTGTCCAGGGCGACGACGAGAGTAGAGTAACAGTTTGACAGACAGGGCAGGGACCGTTGTGATATTCACATGCCAAACTTTTACCCGTCACCCCTCTACTACTACATTCCAAGCTCTCAACAAACTCGCAATCTTGCCCACCTTCCGACTTCCAACTTTCAAACTCTATCAGTCCTGCTAACCCACATCTGCACCTAGCACTCCAGCAGCTAGCAACAGCTTCAAGAGCTAACACACATTGTGAGTGAAGGCGTGCAACGCAACAGGTAAGGTGTCTGAGCTGCCTAACACCTGGAATTTCACATGCTTCGGTCCTACTTCGTGTTGGCGCCTCCTCAACAGTCACATTGATAGTGATCAGGAAGCTTCCTTCCTCTTACAATATTAAAATATTTCAAGAGCAGCTTCAAGTTCCATCACCAGACACACAACTTGTAATTCAACCACGTTTTCCACTCCACTCCACTCCACGTTCCAGACATTCTGATCTCTCATCTGGATCATCTGCTGAGCCCACCTCTAAACCTCAGACCCAACATGCCTCACGCAAAAGAAAACGGTGCCATGGTGAACGGCGACTCACACTCCAAGACCTTGTCTGTAAGTTACGCACGTCCTCGCCCCACCTGACCTTATCTTACCTGTTATCTCACTCGGGCCCAAAGCCACCACAAGCATTGGGTGCCCTGACTAACGCGTCATACAGCATCTGCAATCCTATCCCGTTGTCTCCGACTCTATCTCAACTTTCAAATCCAACCCCTACGGCCAAAAATCCATCGCCATTGCTGACAACACCTACAACAACCTTGTCGCTCCCTTTGTCCCCTACGCCCAACGCCCATACTCCCTTGTCAAGCCCTATGTCTCAAAAGCTGATGACATCGCCGATACGGGGCTTAATAAGGTCGACGCGAAGTTCCCAATTGTAAAGGAGGATAGTAAGAAGGTCTATGGAACGGTTTTGGACTTTGCCTTTATGCCGCTGAGGATGGCTGGTGGTGGCAAGGACTACGTTTTGAACACCTATTCCAGCGAGTATAAGAAGTGTGGAGGAGACGGCCTAGTATCCGGCGGCAAAGCATTGATCACGACCGGCTTGGTGGTGACAAGCGACAGCTTGGCATGGCTGAGCAGTTTCCTGGCCGCGAAGAAGGAACAAACAAAAGAAGTCGCCAAGGAGAAGACTGGTAACAAGTAGGGCGGGATGGCTTGTGCATATTCTCCGGTGACGATGAGCGAAATGGACAGGGGAAGGTTTGCAATGGTGTTTAGGGACCATCATATCTCAATAGACGGATAGGTAGCGGGGGCACTCGACTTCAGTTTGTTACTATTCTGCCAGCAGCTGTTGACAACTAGCATATTTAGTCAAATAAATTCAACCTTCACCGGTTCATACCTGCTTGTTGCTCTTTCAATGCCATCTGATAGGTATCGAGCCACCACTCGTCCAGCTCTCTAGGATATTCTTCAAACCTCTTCCCACCATACAAGTTTCGTGCACTCTTTCAGAACCTGTCAGCTTTCGAATGTCCAAAGGCACGGGCCATGTCGACGAAGACGTCTGTAGATCCAAGCCCGGTGCCAACAACCCCAGTGGTGGTGATAATGCACAGCCGTCTCACATAATAAATCCGAAGCATTCGCGCCGTTACCGGAATGAGTGCTTGCTATGCTGCATCAAGGTCTATATACATAGATAGGCCAGAGCGATACTTTTGTTTGTGTCTGGGCTCGGCATCGTCCTTGAGAGTACCTGCACTATTGGAGATGGATGTTTCTTGGATGATGGAGATGGACGGTTCTTGGATATGGTTAGGCTGTCCGCCCCCCCTTAGTACCTTTCTTCAGAAATTTCTTTTCAATGATTTGAGCCTTGGAGTTCGAAGCGGCTGCTTATGTGGTTCTGGGGAGAAGTGTTTGTAAAGAGGGGCAGATGTTTTGAGTTGGGGTGGTTTTGGTGTATGTATTTGGTTTGATGTTATGCTTGAGGAGGATGTGTGTAATTTGTAGATAGCTGCTATTTTGGGCGACAGAGATGGGACGTTTCTCAGATGTGATCAGGTTGTCCGCTCTGTTTACTTTTTTCTTAAGAAATCCTTCCTATGGTTTTGCAGCGTGCTCACATCATAATAAGATCGAGGCAGTTGCCCGAATGTTACTGAAATAGGCGCTATACCGATGACCAAATACTTGAGTTGAAGTGATATTGTGTATTTGGTTCAAGGCCATCCTTCTTGGGACATACACACACACACACTCACAGAAAGCTCCTACATTCGCGACAGAGATGAGAGTTTGTTATCTCTTGAAACATCACACCACTAGAACATATTCTAGATTCAATCAGGTAATCCTCTCCTTTACCTTCCTCCAGAAATCCCGAACGAAAGGACCGCCCTCCTCCAGTAAAGAGAGGAACAGTTCAGATTCTGCAATCGTATCCACTTCGCACGCTACGTAGTGAATGACAAGCGCTCTCAAGTCGTCAACTCGGTCTTCATGATCCGGCGTATGCTCCGAGGAGTAGGTATAGCTAATAAGCTTGACGATATCGCCGATACGCGCCGGGTAAAGGGTGAATGTCACCAGCGTATTATGCAGCTTCTTGAGTGTAAGGGCTCTCAGGGACTCGACGCCGTACTTCTCCGAAAAGACGTAGAGACTAGCGTGGCCGAGGAATACGGTGGTGTAGTCCTCCTCGGGCGAACTATTAGGGCGAGGGGTGCACTCGTGCGTGAGTTGCTGTTGCGACTCTGGGAGAGAATAGACTTTGTTGTCAAAGGATTGCCTTAACAGGACCTTTTTAGGCGTCGTTTCTTCTCGGTCAGAATCAGACCCTCTGAGATTGGAAAACTCCCCTCGTGGCCTCTTTGACTTTTTCGACTTCTTTGGATGTCCCCAACTGCCCCACTGTACCTCGGGTGCAACCTCGACTGCTGCCTCAGCAGGATATTCATGCGTGGCCGACTGTACAAACTCGGCATCGTCTGGGACGGGGTCTACCAGATCCGGTCTTGAACACGCCTGTCCATTCCAGGCTACCACGATCTCTGAAGAGATAATAGCATTCTCTACAGTCGCGAAGGATGGTACGGCATAGTCTCCAGTGTATGCAAATTGGCAAAAACGGACAAAGGTCTCCTCGTCAACATCTTCGAGAGTAGCCGACCGTGTTTGGGCTTCTCCCATGCGCCCATTGATGCGGTAGTTCAGCACATTCGACTGACTTGCTATAGCTTCTGCGTGGACACTAATAGGCCTTTTCACACCGCCAATGTGGAATATGAATATCTCGGATTCGATAAGCCTGTCCGGTGATGACAAGAATTAGCCCAGCCTTGTCTCCAAGTTCTGTGGTGGCTGTGGTAGAAGGAAGAGCTAACCCTCGGAATGAAACAGACATCCTCCCCAGATCTGGCCGCTGGGTACTGAGAGGAACGAATACTGGAAGTGCTCGGAATATACGGTCAAAGTGTGCTACGTGGTACTTGAGTACTCCCAAAGCTTGTCTTGATCAACTGTCGTTTCGAAAATTTTTGCAAGGCACAAAGTGATTGAAAGAAGATCAAGAGTATCTCGTCTTCCATTCTTCTTAGTAGCAAAGCACAACAAGGATGCCGTGTCGACTTGTGGCACATTTCGGTAAGTTACACAGCAGATATGCAATGCTACGTTTCCGATGCTGTAGGGCGGACTTGCACTGCAAATCACCCAAAAGAGCGACTTCAAGCCAAGGTTATCTAAAATAATTCGGAGTATCCTGCAGCTTTCCGGCCAATCGGGACTGGTTCAATGAGCCAATAGCAGTGCGCACAGCTTGAGAATGTGCTACGCTTTGGACTTCTCGCATGTCTTCTGAGTGCACAGTTTTCTTGTCGTCGCCATGATCGGTCCCCGTTCAATTTGTAATTGGTGCAATGTCTCCAACTCAAGTTTGGGAAGGTCTTGACAGACAAGGATTCTTCGAGAATGCTATCCTGTTTGAACTGAAACATCCTTCTCAAGGGCAACCAGTCAAAACACCTATAAGAAACCTTGCAAACTGTATACCCACTTTTCAGCGTGAAGAAGACATATTTCGATGGGTACCGGGTTTCCTCGACGACTTTGCACTTGCGGTTTCTGGGCCAGGAGGGCCTGAGAACGTGTCTGCAGTATGTATAGAGATTGAACCTATACACGAAGTTGTGGTATTACGAGTGGCAAGGAATGCCGGCTTTAGCAAAGAGGTTCTATGTCATCTAGAGAGCATTACGAAAACAATGACTAGAATTGCTTTGAAAGGTCAGTCGATCATGTCCACTGCCATTACAACATTCTCTATCTGCCATTATTAGCGGGTCTTCACCGATTAATACATGAGGAAATAGAATTGAACCCGGGTCAGGGAGAAGACGATATATTCCTTAAGATTCTAAGCAGATGCAACGGGCGCCTCTTGAAACATATAAAAGCTTTGGAGTTAATGCTCCATTTTGTGCATGGTCGGAAAAACCAGGAACTTAGTAGTCCGCACTTTGCCCCTGGAGACAGCAGCACAGAATGTTCGCAAGACATCGAATCACTCGGGGAGTATTGTGAAGCAACTCATCAATCTTACACCCAACTTTGCAAGGACCGGCTTGAACGACTGAAAGAACTCGCATCCAGTGTAGTAGCCCTGAGAGATACTACACAATGTCATGAGTTGCGTTCTCTCGTCAAGGTGGGTTACGACGTCCGCCGATCTGGCTCCTTCAAAAGGCTGGTAGGGTCAAATCTTGTCCGGCCGAGGAATCCGGGAATTGCCTTCCCATCTGTCTTAGCCATAATACATAGGATAGGGCAGATCTCGAAATTTTATAGATGTGCGGTCACCCTTACATTCGCCGCAGCAAAGTTACTAGGGAAGGTCATCAAGGTTCAGGGCATCCCTGCCAGTAATATCCAAATTCGGGAATTAGCAAATCGTACGGCGACTCAGCTCAGACGACGCGGAGGTGCTAATTTCGTTGACGCTGGCGGAAACAAACTGCAAAGAAGCATTGATCGTTGGCCAAAATACCGCACCCACGCCGAGATGCAGCTCATCGTATTCTACGAAGAGAACCCTAGCCTCAAGCTCTATTGCACTTATATTGGTTGCAACAAGCAGTCCTGTTATCTTTGCTACAATTTTATAGAACACCATGGACGTTTTAGAGTTGACGGCTGCCATCAATCGTTGTACTCATTATGGACCGTTCCGGAGGCTATAACCTTCGCACACGATCAACGTGCCACGAATTTCAAGCATGCCTTGGCGTGGGTTGTTGCGGACTTGGAGCAGAAAATGAGGATATTCAGAAACGGTACCACGCAGCGCCGCCGATTCGGTATGCAGAATGAGTCTGTCCCTAACCTGTCACGCATGTCTTTGGGACTGCCAGAGCAAATTAGCCGGATCTGTTTGACCCCTCCCGCCGTAGCTTCAAACATCTTAGCTATGGTGTTGGAAGAAGTCCAAATCGAAACTTTAGGGGAAACTGTTGGGGATACCATGGCCGAAGCTGATATCAAAGGTCCTGAAATTGTTCCAGAAAGATTCTCAGAGGCCTCCCGAGGACAGGCCGCAGAAGTCTCTGAACAAGAAACCTGCGAGAAGCCCGAGGAGCTCGAGGAGTCCCCATTTATTCATCCTAGTCCTACTATCTCTAAGGATGCATCGAGCGGCAAGCCCAGCGATGAAACTTTCACAACTCCAAATTCTACGTCACCAAGCCTCTCCCCTCAAAGAAATCCAGAGCCTCTGACTCCACCATCAATGATGTCTGAAAGTCTTTTAGAGCCTGGAGCTAAAGGAGAGTGTGCAGCCAGAGGGGTGCTTGAAGCCAAAGAAGACCTCAACGTGGTTAATGCCACCACGGAGCACCCGTCTGTTGACCCGATACCATCTCGCATCGCTCAAGCAACACCTTCCGCGAACACCTCCATCGATCTCATGGAAACCTTATCCACCAATCCTTCCTCTCCAGAAATACTAGACTTTTACAAAACACAGCCACAACCTTCCCACTCCCATCCTCGCACACATCCCCGCCATATCCACCATCAGCAGCGTTCAATGCCATCTTCAACCTTGCAAACACAGCGGAAACCAAGAGAGCAAAAGAGAAAGCACAGGAACCCTACGAAGAAAAGCTCTCGTAGGACGAAATCCGAGATTCCTCGCTCATCGGCAAGACATCACGGACGGAAGCGCAAACAGTCAGAGATGAGAGACGATGAGTGTGGGTGTACACGCGGTTTGTTTCAAGTGTTCAGTTTGGCGTTGGGAGAGCTGTTGAGGAAGATGAGAGCGAAGTAACTGAGAATGTAAAAATAGTTATTGCTCTACATCAATTTAACGATTGCATGAACAAACCCAGAAAACTCTATCAATAGACGAAAACTTCAGCGAAAGGGTTTAAAATCCATCCATCTCAGCTAACCTTAACACGCCTCACTAAACCACACTCACAAACGCCCCTAGACGAAAATAAACAAAGTTCACATGGGAATCGCTTGAGCTATCTATCTCGCTCGACAATCACAGTAGATACCAGAGAAAAGACGAGAGCGAATTGATCAAGTTTCTTGAAACCATTCTTTCATAAATTTCAGTTTAAACAGCAGCAAGAAACAACATCAAACAAACCTTGACAATTTTTTTTTTCTGACAAACAAAACCACCGCTGAAAAAACCCTCATCCATCTCCCCCCCCATCCAAAAATCCACCCCTTAGTATACTACGACTTACTCCCTCCCTCAACCAAACCATCACACAAAACATCGCCGCCGAAAGCCCAAAAAACCCCGCAATGTACGAGATTCGAGCTCTCATCCAAGCTACCTACTCAACCCCCGATATTTCCGTCCGCCTCCCACGTCTTCCGCGCCTTCCACGCCTTCCAAACCACAAGGGCAGACCGGATTGTGACTGAGATAGTCGACGTGGTTCTTCTTGATCAAGTCGATACTCTCGGAATACCAAATAGATTTATTTCAACAAAGCAATCAAGAAGACGGTGCTTTTTTGGCTTTCGAAGGGTGGGTGGGGATTATGTAGGAGCGGATTACAGGAGGTTTAGGTGGAGGTGGGGGTTGGATCGGGGGTACAGTAGGAGATGTAGATCTCTTAGTGGTAGGTAGGAATGATACTGTAGGTGTTTCGGGTTGTATGAATAGCGAGAAGGTGGGGGAGGGAGTAGAGGAAGAGCGGGTGGAGATGCATGGGTGGTTTTTGAGTTCGATAGTGCTTCCTTGAGACTGCCACATATTCGGAAAGATCCTGAAACCCCCTTCGAGCATTCCACTCCACCGAATACTCCCCCCACCTTTCCAGCACATCACACATCTACCCCCGCCCCCCCTCTCTCCCTCATCGATCCCTAACCCCCACACTCTTCCCAACCATTAATCCCACACTTTCCCTCACGCCCTCACTCCCCCAAACGCCCCTCTTCCCACCCCTCCTCCACTCATCCCCCAACATCCCCTCATTATCCCCCGCAAACCTCCCCCCTTCCCCAAGAATAACCTCCATATCCCTCTTCTGGCTACTAATCCACTTGCGCAAAAAGTTGACCGGATCCCTGCTCATCTCCGTGCAGAAGGCATGTTTAGCCTTTGAGTGCGTGATGGCCTGGATTAGGAGGGCGAGATGGTCGTCCAGGGCCGCGAGCTGCCGTAAGGGGGTGGGGGCAGAGGTGAGGGTGCGCTTGAGGGTGGGGAGGGTGGAGGGGAGTGAAACGTGGATGTCGTAGATTGTGGAGATGGGGGAGGCCTGGAAGGTGGGGTCAACTCGGATGGTGTAGGGGAGGGCTAAGGGGGGGAGGGGGGAAAGGTGTGGGGCGAGGAGTTGTTGGATGTCGGGAAAGAAGACGGTGTCGGTTTTGAAGAGCTAGGGGAAGTCAGTACGATAGGATTAGAGGTTGAGCCCAGTAGATGCTGGAGAATGCGTACTTTCCGTAGGCGATCATCGCACTGAATCAAACGCTTCTCTTCGTCCTGCTGCAGACCCATTGCCTTGACGTATTCCCAAATGCCGTAATACACAGAGGTTTTGTCATCTTCTTCGGCATCCACAACATCAGCAAGCTCTTTACTCAAGTGAAAACGCTCTGGGCTTTCGTCCCGGTAGAAGTTTAGTGTGCAGTTGAGGTTCTCGTCGCTTTTTCTTTCGAATTCGATGCTGTCAAAGTCGGCGGCTGCTGGGGGGCTTGGATTATTCGGTGCGATCGGCGGCTTCTTCCATTCGATCTGGGTAGCGGTCTCTGGCTGGAAGTTCTTCCCTCGGTCAAAGTCTACGGTGATGGACTTGAAGAAGTAAGATAATTTGTACCGAGGCCGTTCAGGAGTGGGTTTCGCCGGCTCTGACTTAGCATCGCCATCATGATTCATGGCATCTGCATTTTTATCTGAATCTTTAGGCTCGCTCTCTTCCTCGTCATCGCTATCTTTATCTAGATTCTGATCGTCGTCCAACAAACGACCCTCAATTTTGACCTTGTAAGTTGCCTCCAGTCCCGTATTGAAATCAAAAGCATTCTCATCCAAACTTCTACCCTGCCAAGGCTGATTCTCGACCGTATTCGAGATCCACGCCCGTAGTGTCTTGTACCGTTTAAAGCCATGTTGTGTAGAGTCCTGCATGTCCAGCCGCTTTCTCATCATTACAGCATCTAGTCTCCGCTCGATATCTCGCAGGCGTTTGTACTGGTCTACGCCATCACCAATGATCAGGTCCTCTATGCCTTCAGGCATGTTCTTGTCCGTGGGTTTATGGGCGCGTCGTTTCGCGGCCTCCGTTTCCATTTTTGCTTGGTTCTGCGCTGCGAGGAGCTGCGCATTTGATGGCTGTTGCGGAGCGTGAGACGAGACCATTGGACCTTGTACATGGCAAGGTCAGTAAAGCGTTCATAACGGGGATGGAGCTACTCACCTGGCCCTCGTCTCGACGAGGTAGTTCGAGGGGACCTCTGGGGAATCTGCTGGTGAGTGCGGTACTGGCTCTGCATTGCCGCGTTCATTTTGGCGACTCGGGACTCTGCGTCCGATTCTTACCCTTGTAGCGGAATCCTGCTTAAGAATTGATAGAATAAAGCTGGCTATGTTTAACGGCGGATCGAGACAACATCCGCCGCCTTGCAGGGCTTGTAGGGCGTGACCGGAGCTAACCTCCTTTAGTATCAACAGCGATCCCTTGGATGGCCAGGGGCCTTTCTCATCAGGTCTCATTTTCACGTACACTCCTCTTGCGAGCTCGATACCCAAGATTGTGCCTACCAGCGCAATCTACGTATGATGTTTCTGTTATTCAAACGATCATGTCTGACACTACGAAGAACAAAGTCTGCTGCGTGCTGCGTACTTCCATCTCTCCCAGGCACTCAACATCAAACAATTGCTCCAGAAACACCATCGCTAAGAATGAAGATAAAAAACGCTCAATATACGCCGTATCGAAGTCCCTCATAGCTCGACTTTTCCAGCGACCTTAGCTACCCGCGCTTGAAATAATCACTTCCTCCTTCCAGTGTTGTCGTAGGAATATCGGTGCCTATCCCACTGTCACTTGGAGGGCCGAAGACAACCATCTCTCCTGCGTTGCTGATCTGCCCTCTCGTCGCCATGATATCACCATGGTACTCCCCACCGTCAACTTGTTGTCCGACTTCATGTAAGGACTCTGGCTCTGAATCCAGCTCTTCCTCTTCTTGCAGGACACCGTCTCTGTACCCTACCGTGCCTATGGTGGAAGCAGCGTAGCTTGTTCTCCTATCGTCGCTGGATATTGTGCTTCCCTCGCCATAGCTGCCAGTACCAGTATAGGTCCCAGAATAACTCGTCCTACGTTCCGTTCCTGCCTCGCTGCCTTCTAAATCCTCTTCCTCGTCCGCTTCGTCCAGAACGCTATTCTCCTTATCTTCCACATTATCCACTCCATCATCTCCATACATCCCCAGTGCTTTCGTGCCACCCCAGCTTGCTTTTCTTACAGGAAAGTTAGATTTGACGCTATGGCTTCTCTTCACTCCAAACCCGCTTCCCTTGGCGGCGCCAATAGTTGAAGGGTTTGCAAGCACCATGGATCGCTCAACGCCGGCCCCTTTGTTAGCACCAAGGGTGCTTAGACTCAATATTCTTCGATCACCATTTCCTGCCACACTGCTTTGATTTGTGCTCTTCGGTGGCTGACGTCGCTTCAGCGCCATACCAATACCGCTGCTCACCGTACTTGCTGTCAGAGAAGGCACTGTGGTTGCAGCCGTACTAGTCCGTGTAGCCGTCGTAGTATGGCTTGCGGAAGATGCTACTCTCTTAAGGTTCATCTCCTTTAAGCTGGATTGTGGCCTTGAGGTTGTGAGCAGTGATCTCGAGTGATCCAGGACGCCATCCAAAATCCGACGTTCCAGACCATCTGCCCTAGCTTCCATCACGTGTAGTTCCTCACGGCGAATTTCCAGCGCAGTGTGCAGCGACGATAGATCTGCTTGCATTCTCGATCTTTGAGCCATCAGATCTTCCTTTTCTTTTGAGAGCTCTTGGATATCTGAGCTCAGGTCATCTTTCTGCTCCGAGAGTCGAACAACATCTGCCTCGACAGCTTCTTTTTGCGCAGTTCTCTTCTCGAGAGCAATGGCAACCTCTTCTGCCTCCTTGGCACGAGAGTCCACCGCCTCCATGATCGTGGCTTGTTGTCTGGCGACGAAAGCATTAAAGCCATTGGCAGTAGTGGCAACTTGCTCTCGGATCTGCTCTAACAAACCGACTTGCGCCAGCGATTGACCTTGCTCACGAGTATGTTCGACCAGTTGATCAAGTTTTGCGTGAACTTCAGAATCATCGTACTTCTCGTGGAGAGGGATATCTCTGTTCAGTGTCGGCGAGGGTAACGGCGCTGTAATGGCCGGCAAGGGTATGGCACTTGGGATAGCGTTGACGCTTGTCTTAATCTCTTCGACTGAGGTTTTTGCTTGCTCATAGTGCTGTCCGACGATGCTCAAGACGTCCTTGACAGCCTCCAAGATTTTAGGCTGATATTCTGTGACATGTGCTTGAACACCTTCCACTCCTGCGAGTGTCCTGGAGACCTCTGCCCTTGTGGCTTGGTGTTCAACTCTTTCATCGGCGAGAAGCAGTTGATCGAGCTTAGTCCCAATATCTTCGATACGGTTGAAAACCGTCTTTGAATCTTCGCCCATTCGATCACAGGAATCCGTGACAGTAGAGCCAAGGGTATCAACGAGCAGTCGAAGATCTTCCGCAACCAGCTTCGTGGTATTCAGAGCCTCAGCCCGCTGCTCGTCTTTGCCTCCTAATGTTCGTTCCTTTTCTTCAGCAGCCAATTGAGCGTCGTCGTATTTGGTCATGATCTCGTCGAAGCGTTCGTCGATCTTAGAGTTTAGCTCTGCAAGGATGGCTGCTTTATGCTCATCATGTTTCTCAAGCAGGGAAACATGCTTTTGGTCTGTCTCAAGCTTTACCTCTTCAGAAGCTCCATGTACAGAGTCGAAGCCGCGATTCACAGTCTCTAGGAGCTCTTTGATTGCCGCAGTACCATCAGTGGCAACCACAGTCTCAGTTATTGTCATCAGCGTCTTTGCTAGATCTTGAACGCTGTTGTCGCCTTCCTTCAGCTTGGTTTTGAGATCCTCCCTGACATCGTCCAAAAACGCCTTGACTTCTTCAATCTTATCAGCTAGACCACCATGCTCGATCTTTCGTGCCTCGAACGCTTGGGCTGTCAGGTCAGCATCCACTTCCACTTTCTCCTGGAAGCCCTTGATGAGGCCTCCAAGCAGTTCGATTTCATCTTTAGTGGGTAACATATCTACATCGGGCAGTGGTAGCTCATCGATTTGGGTTTTGGTGTCCATGCACAAAGTTTCGAGAGCCTCAATATCGGATTTGGAGACCTGATCACCAGCACTAGTGACTGAGGATTTATCACGTATCTCTTCTAGACCGATACGTACTTCTTTGAGCAGTAACTCGAGGACGCTGACGTCCTCTTTAGTGGCAGTTTCGTTGTTGGAGTCGTTTACTGCATCACGAGTGTCCTTCACAATCAATTCAATGGCCTCCAATTGCGCGACTCTAGCCAGGCCTTCGGATTCAGCGGATGTAACTTCATCGATCTTAGCTTTCGTGTTACGGAGCAAAGTCTCAATGGCCTCGGTGTCATCCTTCGTAGCAACATTCTCGTCGAATGCTCGCTCACGCTGAGCGAGGTCTGCAATGGCCGCTTGTACGTCCCTAAGAAGCAGCTCGATGCCCTCAAGATCGTCTTTTGCTACCAAGCCTTCGGCAGGCTGAGGTACAGGCTGTGGGGGTGGTGGCGGTGGCATGTTATCGAGTGCTTCAACTTTGATCCGGAGCTGCGTGATCATGACCTCCAGATTTTCGATGTCGTTCCTTCGCAAGTTTTCCACCTCTCCATCAGCAACTACAACTTCACCTCCCCCACGACCGGCGAATTCACTCTGTGCCACACCATCGGTGCGCAAGCGCTCCATGTCAGACCGCACGTTGGAGAGTCCCTCCTTGAGAGTATCGAGTATCTCGTAATTGACCGTCATGTCCTGGGGCTTGTTGACCATTCTCTCCACATCTACTCGGAGCCCATCTAGTCCATCATTGAGAGCTTCTATGAGCTCCCCAGTGTTAGACATGATGCTCTCCGCCTTCTCAGGTTTTGACCCAATCTCGGCACGGACGCTTTCAAGACCTTCTCTGATCGTTTCGAGCATCTCCTCCTTGTCTGTTGACGCCGCTCCTCGAACCAGGGTAGTCGCAAGTGTCTCTCGCAAATACTCAAATTCTTCCTTCATAATACGGATGGTCTCGTCGTTACCTTCGAGGTCACCTCGAGGCATGCTGGCTTTTAGGCCCCCTAGCTCCTCCCTTAAAGCATAAAGAACTTCTTCCTTATCTGTGCCATTGTCCCCATTTCGAACTAGGGTGGTGCCAAGCGTCTCTTGCAAATGCTCAAATTCTTCCTTCATCACACGAATAATCTCGTTAGTACCTACTAGGTCATCTCCTGGAGGCATGCTGGCTTTCAGGCCCCCGAACTCATCCCTTATAGCATCGAGGACCGCTTCTTTGTCCGTGTCACTGTCTTCGTTCCGAACCATGGACGTGGCAATGGTTTGCCGCAAATGCTCAAATTCTTTCTCTAAGGCGTCCAGAATTTCACCGTTATCAGCGGGCTCAGAGCCACGTGGAGCATTCGCGATGCTGCCTTCAAGGTCAAGCCGAAGGTTTGCAAGCCCGTCTCTTATTGTCTCGATGATCTCATCTTTTCCGGTAACATCAGCTGCACGGTCAACGTATGTCTCAATATCTGCTCGTAAGACCTCCAGGCCATCTTTCATAGCGTCAAGCACCTGCTCAGTATCACCTCCGTTGGCGGCGGAGTATTGCTTGAATTCGCCCTTCATACCATCAATAAGATCTTGCATCTTATCGAGTACTTGCTCTCCAACACCATCCATAGGGGTAGGGGCACCTTCAAGGCCGGCACGTACAGCTTCGAAGAGATCTTCCCGATTGAACTCGACTTCTTTTGAGGTTGGTGCCTGAGTGGAAAGGCCCTCTTTGACAGCATCAAGAACGGCTTCGCGCGTCATTTCTGGTTCCCTTGGTGCTACCACGCCAGAAGTCGGGAACTCAAAATTGTCTAGGCAATCTCTTACAGTCATTAAAATATCTTCCCTGGTGATAGTGTCTTCGTTTTCGACAGGTGCTGGTGGTTTAAAGTGCTGCAACCCTTCGCGAACAGCTTCTAGTACCTCCTCATAGCTTGCACCTCCCAGAGCCTTCGTTTGATCACGGGGCTGATACTCCTGCAGGCCCTCCTTCAAGCATTGCAAAATTTCGTCACGTTCCAGACCAAAGTTCTGTAGTTCAATCTCTGGCTTGTAGGTCTCCCACGCCTCACGGACGGCTTCAAGGATTTCTTCTCTCTCAATGCCTGACCCCTGGTTGTTCAACGCCATCTGTTGTTGGAAAGGGATCTCGCCCAGCGCATTCTTGACTGCTGTATAAACTTCCTGGCTGTCAACGGAGTTCCGCGATACAGTTGAAGAAGAGGATTGCCGTCGTCTCTCACGCATAACATTGTCCATGTGGTCTTTGAGTTCAGCAAGGCCTTCTTGTACGATCAGGGCAATCTCTTCTCGACCAGGACCGCGAGCGTCGTCCCGATTATGTTCTCCATGGGTGGTTTCGGCTTGATCTAATTTTCGACCAATTTCGCGGCCCATGCCTAAAACCTCCCCGCGAAGCTCTCGCACAAGAGCTTTGATCTCTGCAGTCATACCACCGCCATCTGCAATACTATCTTTAACCTTTTTGAGTAATTTGAGCATCTCATCGCTTACTATGGTAGCGGACTCGGAACCAGACGTATTCTTTTGACCGTTGGTTTTTGTATCTTGGCTAGACTGGGGTGACATCTCTTTAGTGGTTCGAGTCAATGGCATCAGCCGGGAATCAAAGTCGAGCTCAAGCTTAGGAGGATTCTCCCCGTAACCATTGCCATTATCTCTTCGAGGGACGAGCGCTCTACTGCTACTACCATCCTTCAGGAAAGTCAAGATCTCCTCCAACTTCTTTGTCACTGCCGTATCGGGACCCTTCGCTTTGGGATCATTTTGCATTACAGAGACTAGGGACATAAGCCGGTCCTGACCTTCTTTCGTGCCCATCTCCCGCAGTATCTTCTCTAGAAGCGCAATGCCAGCCGCTCCTTCAATGTTGTAAGGACTAGCAGTCACTTCGCGGTCCAGGGAGGCTGCAAAACTAGTCGGACTGGGAATCCTAGGGAGTGAGAAGCTCTTGGACATGTCAGAAGGGGAAACATGCGGTTTACTATCGATCATGTAGGTGCCATGCCCGCGGTTGTAATTACTGGCCGTCCTTGAACTGTTCTCCATACCCGGTTCGAGCATACGCATAGACAAATTCGAGACTAGATCCTTAAGACTCTTGCGGATATCTTCGTCCCGGGAGTTGGTGGCTTCCTTCAGGCTGATGAGGTCTGTCGCATTGTCTTTGCTTCTCCTACTCAGGTTGGCCATTTCACGCTGCAAATTTGTTGCAATGGTTGTAAGACTCAGGATCTGGGCTGAAATAGCGTCAAACGTCTGAGGGGTTCGAACCATCGCAGATGAAGTATTTGTAACATTAGACAGCGATGTATCCGAGTCTTTCGGAACTGACATGTTCTGTAATGCCAACATTGTTGCTGATGGAGGAGTATTTTCGCCCAGAATAGCCTTCGGCGGAGGCCTCGTCGTTGGCCTTAGATTTGGCGTATCCCTAGCAAAATCTTTGGCGCTCGAAGTGGGAGTTCCCGACCGCGTTGGGCTCCTCTCTGGAGATCTACTCTCGAATTCGAAGGCTGGTGTGCGCATATTCCTCTCCGGGGATCGTTCTGGGGATGATGATCCATCTAGATAGCTACTTCGATCTCTTATATTACCATTACCATTTTGCAGTGATTGCATACGCTTATGGTATTGGCCTTTGATGAGAGATCGCTCAGGCGATTTGTTAGGCAGCGGATTCGTAGTGTAAGCACTTTCTCTGGCTTTTGCTGTCAAGGCTTCCGCTGCCGCCGCAATTGTCGCAGAAGCATTAGGCTTTGTCGCAGGACTTGCAGAACCTCCTGGATTTAAGGGTAGAGGCGGAGGGGCGCGATCTGGATCGGAGCTGTCCCACCTAAATCTCCCCGAGATTGAGGTTAGCTTCATAAACTTCCAGGAAGGTAAGAAACACTCTGAGCTGGACGAGTTGAGGGGCGTACATGGGAACCGATGAGCGGCCGGAGTCTGAAAATGATGGTTCATGTTTGAGTACAAGCTCTCGATCACGAGACTCTTCTCTTTCCACGGAAGGCATCATAGCTTATGAGACAGTGTTCGGGTACCGAGGAATGCTGTGTGGAATGTACTCAAATCAAGCGTATGGCCGAATAAAAGGACGTTAAAAAACGGCTGAAAGCGAGAAGGATGGACATGTGTTGAGCAAGGAAAGCAATGTTCAATTGATAATTGACAATTGATTTGCTTGCGGCTTGCGGCTTGCGACGGCGAGGGGAAATATCTCTCTTCACTTCGTAAACAAGGATTGGAATAAGTAAACAGAAGTTGCGCGCTAACACTAAGGAAAGCGCGACACTTTACCGAGCGCACCATGACATAAGCGGAAAGGGCTTGGAACCCTCCCACACGAAATCCGAACCTTGAAAATCAAACTTACAACGACCTCCTTTCCTTCAACAGCCACGATGAAGTGTAAGTCCTTTCCACATTCTCATACTCCTCTTCAGAATCATAGTGACTAATGATGCCGTTAAATAGTTCTCAAGGTTGGCCGCGTGGCTATCATAACGAGAGGCAGATACGCTGGAAAGAAGGCACGCATCGGAACACCCTAATCCGCTATGCAGTTATCAGTTCTCTATAGTTTTGGATGAATCACTAACATCTACTGAATCTAGGTCGTTATAATCCAACCTTTAGACACTGGCACGAAATCCCATCCATTCCCCCATGCCCTTGTTGCCGGTATCGAACGCTACCCATCACAAATCACTCGTCGCATGTCGAAAGCCCGTCAGGCTAAGCGCAGCAAGGTCAAGCCATTCATTAAAGTCATCAACTACAATCACCTAATGCCTACACGCTACACTTTGGAGTTGGAGGGATTGAAGGGTGTGGTCACAAATGATACTTTTAAGGAGGTTTCTCAACGGGAGGATGCGAAGAAGACGGTGAAGAAAGCACTAGAGGAGCGATACTCAAGCGGGAAGAACAGGTGGTTCTTCACTCCTTTAAGTAAGTATTGACTCCATCTATACAGGGTCTGGTGTGGATTATGCTCACGGAACATCAGGGTTTTGAGCGATTTGGGGTTTACAGCTGAGGTGGACAATTACGTACTATATCTCTACTAGCTTTTCTCAAGGCATTGAGATAGTGCAATGGCGCTATCCACACGCTTCGTTAAACTCTTTTCCATGTGAATTGGTGTCTGTTAGCAACTTGATATACTAATGGCCAAGATGCAGGGTATCAGTCATGCGAAGATTATAGCATGTTTTTTCAACTTGGGTTTTTCATCGACTTTCAAAGCAGAATTAAAGCACGATGCACTTTATGCTCTGCAAGAGATAAGAACATTTACCCAGTCTCGGAGACCTTACCAAAGGACTCGGAACACTCAAGATATTGAGCGAGGATGTAAGAGTTGAAGTCCTTCGTAGTTTTCGTGGAGTTGAAGCTCAACGCGTTCTCACTGCTCAACATGGCGGTGTAAGCTTTGCATCATAACACACCAAAACGCGACAAGATAAAGATTCGCTTCAGAAGTTTTCACACCAATTCATTCACATCAATTTGTGTAAAAAAAACAACCAGCTTCAAGAGACAACAGTGGCACTATTCATTCTTGTACGGTTAAGCTTTGCTCTACACTTCCTACAAGGTTTTCCGAAAGCATCGAGTGGTTGAGGTATCTGTCTATCATGGATATCACACGCAATTTTCTCAAGGCAAAGTTGCCCCATACCTTCGCGCGGGTGCTACACCTACGGTACCTCCTATCCGATGCCAATTTGGAGCTATACGATCGTCGAGACCTTCTTATCGCCATCCTTCCCATTTACCTCATCTACTACCACGACGAAATTCGTATGTTTTACTCTGGGTCCTCTTGGACTGCCGAATCACTATTCGACGACCTTATCACATCGCTGGTTTTCCTCTTCTTCTTCGTCTATTTCTACGACTCGCTTTACGCCATTGGTCTGGTATTCAGCACTCCAACCATCTTTGGAAAGCTAATATGCGCATTCGACCTGTGGCTCGAGAGTGTGTGTGTCGTATCCCTTCAACTCGTCTCTGCGATGGCTGTGAAAGCACTACTGGATCAATTTTTCGGCTGGCCAGCAGCACGTTTCGTGTATAACAACTTAGGCAATGAGCTTCGCGCAGCTTGGCAAGATTTCCGTGACGAGATGCGGAGAGCATAGCAGCACTAATTGTCAAAACAATGGAATCTTCTGAGATCTCTTCAGCCATCATTGCACTTCGTATCTTGAGTGCTCTCAGCGATTAGGTACCTTAGGGCGACGTTCGGGGTTCTCCACAATTGCTGCAAGCGCCCGGCTAGCTTGGGCGATCGACCGCTGCTGATTGGTTGACCTGCTCGGTTAGCTCCATATCACTCAGGGCCCTATTCGCGGGAACTCTTTAACTAGGTACCTTAAAGAGTGCGTCCCCTCTCGCTCTCACTGTCTCACAGGACCTGAGAAGTGAGGCTACACGCACAATTCATCCTCAATAACGTTCCTCTTCTATTATCACCACTCCATCTACTTTAACCTCATTTCACCTCAGTCATACCTTCCAACCATATACCAGATCTTCTACCATTCAACGGCGATCCTTTCACCAATCAACATGGGTTCCCTCAGATTCAATGATTATTCCGACTCGCCAACCATCTTTTTACCACCTCAACCTCATAGATTTAATCCGGTGTCATATCAACCTCCGTCGACATCTCACTATCAAACATACCAGGCAATCATGTCAGACAATGCGCGAAACTTTTCTCAACCGACACCGCCTACATCTTTCGTCTCAACCACCATCAATCCGTCACGCAAACGGTCGCGTGAGGAAATCTCCGACGACGGTACAGATCCGTCGATTGACTCATTGGCAGCCCCTGCTGTCAGCCCAGAACCCATCTATGGCGAAGGAATGGTTCTGATCAATCCATCGACTGGTGTCTCAACTTCGGCTGAAAGCCAGACCGGGACCTGGTATGAGGAGAAGCTTGAAGCCGAACTTCAAGCTACTACAGAAGCGAAGGAATTAGTATCAGCGCAGGCATCTGAGAGACTAGTAATGCCGATGCGCAAATGTCAACGTCGCGACTCCTCGTTCAAGCTTGATCCTGTACGGAATGGCCAGCTTTGTTCGGTCGATCCCCAAAAATCAGGACCGGAAGAGCCAGCGATTGATGTCTTTACACACCTACTTGGGGTAGGATGGGCACGCGTCGGTGATGGCGATCCGGACATGCAGGCCGCAGCGCGTGGTTACGCTAGGTACATCGAGAACCACTACCCATTGAGTGGGGTGGCAGTAGTCTTGAAGAGTAGGGGATTAGACGCATACGTCGTCCAAGCAGTCGGAGGATTTCATCTGTTTAAGGAGGATCTTAGTGAGGGCCAGCTGGTGGGTTCCGATTGGGAGAAATGCTTGGCGAATCTGCAGCGCTCGCCAATGGCGTTTGAAGGGACAGAGACGCTTAAGGCTGTCAGAACTCCTGATTTGAGCCCAATCATAAGCCGTGAAGTCGGTGAAAGCGCTAGTCTGTCGAGCTCAGGCGGGTCATTGGAGGAATCGGTAACATCTATGGAAGACAGTTGCATGGACTTAGATTGATGTTTCATATATCATCGGCATAAGTCTAACCTTTTTCCATTTCCGGCACCGGGAGGACGGTTGGGCTTTGCGACGGCGCCGTAGCTCTGGAAATTGGGATTATTTTGGCGGAGTTTGTATCAAAAGTTTCCAGAGTGTGGAAGCTCATGCGGTGGTTTTCGTCATGACTTACTATGTTCACGGCACTTTATTCATGTTAGAACAGAATGCAGAACAAGTGTTTACGCATCCAGAACTCATGAGTTTTATCAGTGCCTTAGACGTGTCGATGAAGAGAGCAAATTCAGCGGAGGTGTGGGTAAATCCGCTACTGAACCCCGACAGCGATCACTTTCGACGTCACTCGCACCCCTGGTATCTAATTCCACCTCTCCGTCAAACATACCCGTTCCAGATGTAATTCGCAAAAGCTGCACCGACTCCCCAAGCTCATCTGCGAACCATGCCACCCCACCCTGTCTTTAAAGCTGGCAATATCGCCCTCATAACAGGCGCTGCATCAGGCATTGGTCTAGCCGTAGCAAAGCTGTGTCGCAGCCATGGCATGAAGCTGGCTCTGGTCGATAACAACACGCAAAACCTCTCACAAGCACAAGACTTATTCAAAGATGGCCCGGAAACAGAAACTTATGCCATGGACGTTAGTAGCTTAGATGAGTGGAAAAATTTGAAGACGAAGGTGGAGAAGAGCTTTGGACGTGTGGATTTCCTCATGCTCAACGCGGGCATTGGGCTCAAGAGCGGGTGGGAAGACACGGAATACTTCCACAAGGTACTTCCCTTCCACCACCTCTCAATCCAGCCCCCCAGGAAACCTCCCCCGTCTAACAAAGCCCCCACCAAAGATCATGGACACGAACCTCTTCGGCGTAATCAACGGCATCTCCACCTTCCTCCCCACCCTCCTCGCCCAACCCGACCCCACCTCCATCATCATCACCGGCTCCAAACAAGGCATCACCAACCCCCCCGGCAACCCGGCCTACAACGCCTCCAAAGCCGCCGTCAAAACCCTCGCCGAGCATCTCAGCTACGACCTCGCGTCCACCTCCACCTCCGTGCACTTGCTCGTGCCCGGGTGGACGCATACCGGGCTGACAGGCGGGGGGGCAGCGAGGAAGGAGAAGCCGAAGGGGGCGTGGGCGCCGGAGCAGGTGGCGGGGTGGCTGGAGGGGAAGATGGCCGAGGGGGTGTTTTATGTGGTTTGCCCGGATAATGATGTTAGCGTGGAGATGGATCGGAAGAGGATGTTGTGGGCCGTGGGGGATGTTGTGAATGAGAGGCCGCCGTTGAGTCGGTGGAGGGAGGAGTACAAGAGCGAGGCGGAGGAGTGGATGGCGAGGCAGGAGGTTTGAAGGGATGGGGGGAGGTAATGTCTAGCAGCCTAGGCGCCTTTTAATGAGATATGATATCCCAAGCGTGAGAATTTAATGTGCACCTCGTGCTATCCTCCTCGACCGAGTATTTTCTTCTCCTTCCCCTCCTTTCAATCCCCATCGATTTTCCTTCTCCCTCCCCCTTGACTTTCATACCAAAACGCGCCCCGCCTCACGACACCACTCAATAACACCATCCCATATCCCATATCCCATATATTATAACTTGTCAATGTAAATACTCTTTCAATCCTTCACATAGAAAAACTTGTGCAGACTCGCGAATCCACATCAATTTTGTCGTCGATACTATGCAAACACATCGATTATGATTTTATATTTACCGGAAAGGTAGTATGCCAAGGCTGTGGGTTGAAGGAATGAAGGTTTGGGGAGATAGATAGATGAAGGGAAAGATGGAGAATGGGGATATCGATATATCTAAAAACCCACTACCCTCCAATCCTTCCCTTCGTCTTCATGTTCTCCGCTCCCTCCATCCCTCCACCCCTCCTCCACTCCTGCACACACCCTTCAACCCCGCCTTCCCACCAACCCCATTCTCTTCTCTCATCCCCCCTCCTCTCTTCATCATCAAACCCTCCCCTCCCCCTTCTGAACCAAAGCGACCAGAAACCAACTCATAGCCCCAGCCACGTAAAACCCGCTCTCAGCACTTCTCATCCGACTTGTCGATTGCTCCCGTCGGAAAGGGGGATGCTGGTATGGAAGGTAAGAGAACAGAGCGATGCGTAAGAAGGTTTGGGAGAAGGGGCGGGTAGGCGGTTGGTTTCTTCCTTTTCGGTAAGGATGAGTGCTAAAGGTCGAGGCGATGCCGTTGCCAATTTCTCGTTACCTAGCCGGCGTCATCAACATTTCATCTTCTACAGCTCGCTTTCTCGTTTCGTGCTTTGCTCGAATAATTTTCACCGAGGAAAAAAAAATGACATCATATAACCTTTGAAACAGGATATAGCTGTGGGGTTGGAGACCGGACGTGAAACTTCTTCACCGTTATTGAGCAAAAAGTCCGAACAAACCCTTGTGAGGTGGCATCACCATCCACCGCGCGAATGCTTCTGTTGGGTTCTCTTTGTCTCATGACAACTGTACGCCACTGTCAAGCGAAAACCCTTATGCGACTGTCTTGCTCATCTGTTATGAACACAACTGTCCTGGATCTCCAGAAATATTTCTTCTCAATAGTTCTTCACTTCTCCTTCTCCTACTTATCACTCTTCTTGTTCTAAGCAGACGATCTCCAAATCTCTTCTACTACCAAATCTTCAATTCCCTACGGCATCCGACAATATGTCTACCAACAACCCATCCATCTCCGCACCCATCATTCAATTCTACGACCCCGATCTCCAAGGCAAAGACTTCAAAGGTCGCACCCTCTCTGAGATTGTCTCCTGGGATGACGCCAAGCTAGAATCATGTCACAATTACATCCAATCCCTTTTCCCCCTCCCCGAACCCTCGCCCTTCAACAGCGCCGCTCCAGTCATCGACCGCGAGGTTTTCAAGGCCTTTCGCTCGCGGCCCGAACTTCGTACTCAACTGCGAAAATCACTGGAGCGCATGCTACACTTCTACGGGTTCAATATCACGCCCCATGGAGCCAATATGGAAGAAGTACGGGTTGCACCCCCGGTGCTAACATTTGATGACAGACCATGGCTGGGCAAATTCAACCACAATCACCTGCGCATCACTCGCATCCTCCGCTGTCTTCGAGTACTTGGGCTTAGCAAAGAAGCAAGCCTCTTTTTCACAATCCTAAAAAATGTGGGTCATTGTACGAAGGGGGGCAAGCACCTCATCGGTGAGGAATCGATGCAGTACTGGAGGAGGGCGGCAAAGAGATCGCTTTATCTGGCGCCAGATGATCTTATCGATGAGGGGCGAGGGAGAGACTTTTTGTACGAATATGAGGAGTCTAAGAAAATCAATCCTCTAATCAGGCTCGACATGGACAATTTTCATCAGGACTTCTTTTACGGGTCGGAGTACGACGTGGCCAAGAAGACCCGAAAGGCCCTAGGACGTACAAAGTCTGCCAGGGACCGACGTGAGTTGAAGAGGCTTGGTCGCCTGTACGATTCTCTGTACAACGTTGAAGACACTAAAGTAAGCGCAGGTGAGGGTGAGCCCGAGTCGCATACCAACGAAGCCACCTCAACTTCCGACGACGATGCAGGTGAGGATCAAAAATCAACACCCACCGCAGAACAAACCCAGACCCCGGAAGTTCCGGCCACCGCGAGCAACAGCACCAGTTTCTCAAACCAGGACCCTGCAAAAGCAAGCCATATCCTCGACAGCGCCGCAGGATACCCGAAAGGCAAAATCGAGGATTCGGACGACGATTTGTATAATTAATCAGCTTTCAGGGTCCCCTTTCTATTTTCGGCATGCGATTAATTCTACAGGCGTTCGGCTAGACGATGATGCGCAGTACCTATGTTTAGAGAATGAGATACCCATAGACTAGGTTTGCCATAATTTGAGGCATTTTTCTTTTTCTGCGAAATACCATATTTACCACTGTTGTAGACACATCTTCCAAAATAATCACATCGTGCTACCGCCAAAGGTCATGTAGTGCTGCTTAGGATCAACGTCCAAATTGCTCATGCCAATGGATGGTGGTGTGTCGACAGTGGTTTCTCTACAGATCCATTCGATACCGGCTCGAGTGAAGGCACGAAACGCGTTGGATGGCTGCCCGAACGTGCCGGCGGAAACTACAGAACTTGTTAGGTCTCGAAGAAGGGACAGATGAGATCAAAGCTTACAAAGACCAATGACCTTGGGAGAGGTTGTGTCGCGCAATGGAAATGCACCAATCATAGCGCCTGAGCATCCCCAGAAACCACTGATGGTATGGCGTCGCTTTATTGTCAGGGGTTTCAATTGGGCAGTCTCCAGAGTAGTTATCTTCTCCTCTGACGTTGGATTGTAGAGTTTGCCGACAGCCAGAGCTCTAATATCTGGACAGTAAAACTCATTGAAGGAAGGATGCTAAAAAATAGATTAGTTCAAGAGCGCATGACGTTCCAGTCACAACATATCATACCTCGCCATTCCCTGTAACGCCATTAAGTGTCGAAGCCCAACCATTGGATTTCATCAAACTTTGCTCATAAAGACGTATGATGTATTCGAAGGCTGTGGTTGGCTTAGGCTTCATTGCAGCCGCCTTCTGACTCCAATCTTGATGCAGGGGAACCTGCTCTATGGGCATATCATTCCCATTATATCCAACCGACCAAATGGCGCTCGGCAGATCTGTACAAGAGTGCTCAAGGGAGTAAAGATCGCCGCGCTTCACAAAGTGGGAATGAGGTTTCCCACGAGTACGAAATATAGCCATATCGGCCTCTTTGTTTTCGCTAACCAATTCGACCAGCACGTCGTCGGTACCTATTACAGACACAAACGTCTTAGCATTTCTTCGTGTTACATTTTCGAACGTCCAGCCAACATTACCTAGACGACGAGAGAACATTTTCGAGCTAACCCGTGCTAACACAGTTCGCTCTCGAATATTCTGAACTATCGCCTCATACGGCGGTTCCGTAGGCGTGTGCTCGGACCAAAAGTGTGTGCAGGTCACGAAGTAACCGCCCTCCAACCAGAATCCTGACTCGACTCTTGTTTCTGCGTTTGAGAATTTGAAGTAGATCTTGCCAGCAGCAAGACCCAAACCTGCTGCTGCTGAGAGGGTCTACAAGTTGGAAATATCAGCCACGTTCCGTGTTGAGCAAGCGTTGGGATGACTTAAATACCTCCTTTGAATCCATGTTGTTTCCTCCTAGAGCTATAAGATCCATACTCATCTCACCCCCGACTTTGCCATTATCCTGTATAGGATGGTAGACCGACCACTGATTTGACTCTGCAAGATACATAGTCCCTCCAAAATCGCCATGATAGCGCATTTTAGGGGGGTGGTGAATTATGCCCACAAGTGGGACATCTTCAACAGCAGGGCAGGGCAAAAAGGTGATGGAAGAAGAGAAAGAACACGATGACGATAAAGGATCGTAGCCAAGGGAGACTTTGTGCGAAGTCATGGTAAAGATCTGTCAATGGGGGAACATTTGGTTCAATCGTTGCGGAGGGAAGGAGCGAAGCCACAAGCAGTTGAATCCAGTACAACCTGGTTATGTTCTAATGGAAGTGGCAAATCTAATATCCGTACCCCTCATTCTAAGTGAAGACAGGATGCTTCGACTTTCGAGTAACAGATGGCTGTGTAGATTATACATACAGTAGACATTTGCAGAAATTCATCACACGACGCATACAACGGGAAGGCTGTTAGTGCTCATCATCTCAGCAGCTCAGTGATATGACACCTACTGATCATGATGGTGTACGAGTATACCACGCTACACTTATCTTGCGTTGATTGATAGGAAGCCAAGCAGTAGTCTATCTTCGCCTCAAACTACAAGATGTTGAAGTTAGTATTGCTCTTTTCGAACAGACTCATTGAGGCATGAACCACGTTTACAGAGTAGGTTCTCCAGTAACAAGTCTTCAAACTCATAGTTATGTATACATGAGGAAATATAGACACCGCCAATATGCTTACCCTATTCCAATCGGCTATCGCTAGTTCTTCTTCTTGTTTGGTCTGCAAACCGTGTGCGGCCAATTTCTTGCAACTGAAGGTATTGAATATACTACATATGAAGCACTGGGGGGGCAGTGAGGTTGATTTTACCAATCTGGTTCTTATTTTGCACATTCGCCACTAAATTTGATGGGGCTCTCGGTAAATTCTAAAAAACGATACAGGTTTCGCGTATGACGATATGAAAAAACTACGGCGTATCAATACACCGACATTTCGATAAGAGGGCTTGAGCCCTAAGGTACCTTCTTTTCGCTTTTCTGCTTAGTTACGAGTACAGTCCTGTATGTTTGGTCTAGATTAATCAAGTTGAAACCCGGCTGCGGTAGCTCGAAGTAGTCCTGAGTCTCAATAAACGTGCAACTGTACGTTACGAATGGCAGATGTTCGAGTATTATTCTCGATTATGCAAAGCTTGATACTGATACGTACATGATATTCATCTAGAGATCATCACAGATACAGGTTGCCCTCTACCGGGCGCCCAACGTCACGCGCAGTTGTAAATGAACAGTGCCCGATCCCTTTCTTATCCTGACCCACAACACCTCATTTGACAGGGAGCATGTACGCCTGGTGATCCCCTGGCGGTTGATGGCAAGCAGCACTAATAACAGCACTGTTCGTGGAAGCCATCGGCATGCCTTCAGGGTACCAACGCAAACTGACAAGAATTAGGGCGAGAAGAACGGCGAATGCGACGAGAAGAGCTGTGAGTTGATCCAGATGGTTAGTTCAACGTGGAAGCTGAGAAAATGCGGGGTAGGGCGAACTACTTGTGATGATACTTATAGGACTGTAGCCAGTGGCCGAAACATTGCTGCCTGTGTCTTCCTCTCCATTGGCATAGTAGCTTATGACGCGTATCACAAAGACACTTTGTGACAGCATCCAATGAAGTGTAGTAAAAACAAGCAGGACCGGGAGACCATACTTGAATGGCATAGAAAGGAAGAAGCTTGAACGCTGGATGCCCTCTGGGTGGGAGACTCGGAGTGTTTTGCGGGTCTTGGTATACCTGCTCCATTCGTGGCCGACAAGGAGACAACTAAGAAGAGCGTTGTATAGTAAATAGAGAAAGGAGACGGCAGATTGCCAGAAATTGGTGAAAATTATATTTGTGTACAAGGTTCGCGACCCCTATCTTTTAGTTCAACCACAATCCACGGTAGACAGCAATGAAAGAGCTCACCGAACTAATAGGTAGGAAAACTACCAAAGCCGAAAAACTCACGGCGCCGAACCCCATATTTGCAAGTGATGTGAGATCGGCGGGAATGCTAGCCTTCTTCAAACCCACTATGCCCGTAGATAGCATCACCAATGCACCTATCCAAACGACACTGCATCTAGATAATATGATTTAGGAGGAATGCAGTCCACAGTCAATTGTCAATACGTACGAAGTTATGGTACCAAGCCATCTTGTTCTACTCGCCGCATATGCCCACCTTCTTTTGATCGAGTGCCATCTTTGAGGCCGCGGCGTCTTCCACAATTGAATTTGTGTCCTAATTTGATGCTTAGAGACTATGCTCATATCTTCTGTTGTGCTGTCCGAAACGCGCAAAAAGGACGTAATCGCATCACCAAGAGTGACAAGGGGCGGATCAGGATGCTTCGAGTAACGGATGGCTGTGTAGATTATACACAGACATTTGCAGAAATTCATGGCGCATACAACGGGAAGGCTGTTAGTGCTCATCATCTCAGCAGCTCAGTGATGACACCTACTGATCATTATGGTGTACGAGTATACCACGCTACACTTATCTTGCGTTGGTTGATAGGAAGCCAAGCAGTAGTCTATCTTCGCCCCAAACTACAAGATTTCGGAGTTAGCATTGCTCTTTTCGAACAGACTCATTGAGGCATGAACCACGTTTACAGAGTAGGTTCTCGAGTAACAAGTCTTAAAACTCATTATGTATATATGAGGAAATATAGACACCGTCAATATGCTTACCATATTCCAATCGGCTATCGCTAGTTCTTCTTGTTTGGTCTGAAAACCGTTTGCGGCCAATTTCTTGCAACTGAAGGTATTCGAACTGCGGCACATCCAACGAGCCGGTTCCCACGCGCTTGTTCCACGGCTAGCCTGAATTCCGTAAGACAGAAGAGAGTTATTAGGACTGCTAGTGACAGACGAAACCATGATTAGACTTGATCTATTCCCGAACATCGTCGTATACTGCAGCAAACAGTCCGCAGTACTGATGTTATGGAATATAGAACTGTTTAGTGCAGTACGTTGAATTCTCTTCATTTC